>OLRK01000076.1_pt1 | contig 113383 bp, 95 predicted proteins | sample 1672911 | NCBI WGS metagenome assembly OLRK01 (sample SAMEA3136736, study PRJEB25190) | human gut metagenome | biome: human gut; feature: human-associated habitat; material: faeces | place: Austria | collected 2013
TAAGGGGTTCCTCTTATTTTTTTGTTTTATTTTCCGACTAAAAATTTACGCTAGCTTCTGTTAATGTGTATTTTATTACACCTTTGCAGAAACAATATTTAGTACACTATTTGTGAAAAGAGGTGCTACTGATGGTGAATTTCGTAGAAAAAATCAAAAAACTTAGAAAAGAAAAAAACTCACTCAAAAACAACTGGCAGATTTAGCCGACGTTGCAATAAGTGTAATTTCTGCTTATGAATCAGGCAATCGTTATCCCTCATATGAAGTATTAATTAATCTTTCCCATATTTTTCATGTATCAATTGACTATTTACTTGGAATTAGTACTATAAAATCCATTGATGTCACCGGACTGAATGACAATGAAATTGATGTCATTATGCAAATGGTAGAAATCCTAAAATCGAACATATAACTGTCTATCTGTTTCACTCAGCAAAGAAGTTAATGAAACCTGCATTGCTCCACTACCTTCTTCTTTCATTCATATCTCTATTTACTTCTATTTCCTCTTCCCTTACAGCCACTTTTCCTTCCAGTAACTTATCCGTTTCTTCCATAGCATCCTCAAACAGATAACCATCAAACTCTTTGCCATACATATCTTTCAATTCTTCTTTTGCCTGTTGCTCCTTCTCCGGTCTGATTTTATAACGTTCTTCTGAAACTTTGTCTGCATCCTCCGGATTAACTTTATCCTTTGCAATATCGTATTCCAGATATGCGATGGTCTTATTCGTTTCAATCCTTATGACCTCTGCTTAAAAGAGAAAACACAGTTGTGAACAATGGTTCACAACTGTGTCAAAAATCTTTTTACCCCCACTCTTGACAAAGAGCCAATAGAAAAAGGACTTAGGAAAAAAATCCCTTACGAACCATTACAGTTCATAAGGGACTCTGTTAGATTAAAATATGTAATTTTAATTATTTCTTTACTTTAATTTTAACAACCTTTGACCACTTCTTAGCGCCAACTGCTTTTACTCTTACATATAATTTCTTCTTGTTCTTTAATTTCTTGCTTGAAAGAGTAACTTTTTTCTTCTTAACTGTCTTCTTGTAAAGAACTTTCTTAAACTTCTTGCTTTTTGATACCTGTACTGTGTACTTCTTAGCACCCATAACTTTCTTGAATGTTAATTTAACTTTCTTTGAGCTAAGTTTCTTTGTTATTTTCTTAGTAATCTTTGTTTTCTTAAGTGAAGCCTTCTTTGTTACTTTCTTTGTTACTTTCTTTGTTGTTGCCTTTGGCTTAGCTGTTGTTGATGTGTCTGTTGTTGTTCCATCTGGTGTTGATGCATCTGTTGTTGATGCATCTGGTGTTGATGCATCTGGTGTTGGTGCAACCGTTGTAGGTGCTGCTGTCGTAGGGGCTACTGTCGTTGGGACTACCGTTGTTGGCACTTCATCCCTGAAGCTGTATGTAACTGATGTTGCTTCTGATTCCCTGCCACCTCTAACTGATTTTACTGATATTGTATAATCCTTTTTTCCATCCTTAAATGCATCTATAGAAAGATTTATATTTGGCACATTTGATGTTCCTGCTAATCTTCCATCAACATATACGTTGTAACTTTCTATGTCACTTGTAGGTGCCTGCCATGCAAAGCAATATGGAAGTGTTTCATCTCCTGCATATATTAATCCTATTGGTGCAGGAACTGCATCCTCATCAACTGTTGTTGTCGGAACTACTGTTGTGGTTGGTGCTACTGTCGTAGTTGGGGCTACTGTTGTTGTAGGTGCCACCGTCGTAGTTGGGGCTACTGTTGTTGTAGGTGCCACCGTCGTAGTTGGTGCAACTGTTGTTGTTGGTGCTACTGTTGTTGTAGGTGCCACCGCCGTAGTTGGTGCAACTGTTGTTAATGCATCTGGTGTTGATGTATCTGGCTGTGTAACGTCTGGTTTTGTATCAATACTTTTTCCATAAACAGCAATATCCCATATAGAATACCCATATTCTGTGCTTCTAGACGTGCCATTAATTCTTATATAGCGGGCATTCACCATTTCATCTAGAATCATCGTGTCATTTTTATAATTATACGAAATTCCATCTCGCTCTTCTGCAATTCGCGTGAATGTTTGGCCATCTGACGACACTTCTATATCATATTCTCTCGCACTCGCTGTTTCCCATATAATATTAATCTGCTTCAAATTAATAATCTGTCCCAAATCAATCGTTAATCCCGATGGGTCCACCTTTTGCGCAGATGCCCATCTGGTTCCAATATCGCTGTCAATTGCTTTATCTGCCCCAGTGTCACTCCTTTCATCAGATGTGGAAACAACGCTGACTCCTGACTTTCTTACAAAATTCTCATAAATTTCATCCTTGATTGTTACTGCATCATCTAACAAAGTGTTTCTTGTCCCGCTAAATAATGTGTATTCTTGTCCCTTAAGCGGTAACTGCACATATCCTTCCGGATTTCCATACTCGACATACAGCCTTCCTAATTCTGTTAAGTCTCCTGTCTCATAATTATATAATGATGCGATTCCATTCGTCTCATTCGTAGAATTAAACGAAAACCATGCGTATCTTTCCACATAAGGTCTGGCATTCAATCCGTCAATTGCAGTTTTCATAAATTCTTTCACGGATTCGATATGTTCCACGTCATTATGCGGCCATCCATAAACAGCAAATTCAGTAATCCATATCGGTTTATGATACATCTCATATGTTTTATCAACCACTTCTCTCAAAAAAGTCTCAGCTGCTTCTTTTCCTGTATATTGCCAGTAATAGCAGTGAAGCGCAATAAAATCCACCGTATCATGATTTATTCCATTCATAAATGTACGAAACCACACGCCATTATCCCATGAAGGGCTTAATGATGGTGCCGGCGTTCCCAAAACATAATCATGTCCCAGAAAATTATTCCAATGACCAATCGCCGTATTTACATCTATGTTGCTCCCTCCAATATCTCTACCTGCATCCGGTTCATTATATGCCAACAGATGCTTATATCCATTTTCTGCTACATAAGATATACTTCCTTCATTTCCCGTTCCCCAAATCATTGGAACATACTCCATTGTTTTGTAGGATTCATATGTATGTGGATATGCGGCCCAATTATAATACCAGCCCATATTCATTTCCACAGGCTCTAAATATCTTGCCATCTCCTCATTTGCACACAACCCCTTTTTGGTGACTCCAAAAGTTATTGTTTCTGTGCTCTTGCTTGTTCCATTATTATATTCTGCCGTTACATATGCCGTATACATTTTTACATTAGTTGTATAATACTCATATGAGGTATCACTGGTTGTTGCAATCAATTGCCCATCGATATACAATTTATAGTTTTTTACAGATGATCCTACAGCTGGTGACCATTTTATATCAAAACAGCCTGCACCAATTAATCCATTATTCGCTGGAGCAGTAATTTCAAATGCTTGCGCGGCTTGCGTTTCTTTTTTCATACCAAAAAACGGAACAAGCATAATTCCCATTACAATCATGAATACCATTATTAACAGATTTTCTTTTTTCCTTATCTGATTAATCACCGCAACTCCTTTCTTTCGTCAATGAACACTGTCTATGCTACTTCATGCTTAGTTTCTTTATCCTAGACCATGAACCATAACACTTCTATTTTCTTCAAAGATATTTTTGCGCTCTTTGAATTTTTATCCTTCGCTGCCTTCTTCACTTTGGTTTTTGCGACTTTTATAGAGCTCTTTGCTGTAGTCTGTTCAGATGTAGAGACAGGCTACGTTGCTGCCTGATTAGTTATCATGTCAGACTTCATTGCAACCGGAGTCGTTGTCACTGCCGGGCTTGTTGGTCTTTGATTTGTATTTCTTGCGGTCCCCACAATTCTAACATAACGCGCATTAGACATATTACTGAGGATGAGGGTATCATTACGATTCTGTTGTCTGCCCATTCCTTCTGCCTCCGCAATTTTCGTGTAATTTTCTCCGTCGGTAGACACTTCTATATAATACTCGCTTGCACCAGCATCCTCCCATATAATACTTACCTGCTTAATATTGCAGAAAGTTCCTTTTAAAAATAACTAGGTTATGAATGTTATTCACAACCTGGTTATAAACTTGGGTTACCCCCATGCTTGACAAAGAGCCGGAAAAATCTCCTAAGTCCCTTTATTTATAGGCTATTCGCCATTATATCGTATTATTCGATGATAGTAGCAACCTTACCTGAACCTACTGTTCTACCACCTTCACGGTCCGGCTAAACGCTATATAGAATCTTATTTGTTTCTATTTTGTAGGTTTTAATCCACTTATTTCTAAATATTCTACCTATTATTCAATATTTTTCTTCGAATTCTGTATCAAATTCGTATCAAAAATTTTGATACATTTTTTGATACTTTTCATCACTTTTTCGGACAGATGTTCTAAACTCTGTTTTTTAGTTCGTTCACCTTGGGATCTATTCTAGTACAGATTCTTCGGATTGTAAACAGGCAATTTTTATGGAGTTTTTGAAGGTTAAAATCACTACTTTTTTCAAGTTATTTTTTTGTAAAGTGTATCACTGAAATATCAACTGCAACTATTTTATGTTCTGCTACAAAGCCCTTAAAATAAGGTGATTTTGCAGGTTGAAATATCAGGCATTTTTTGTGAAATTTTTAAAAGTGTATCAAGTAGTACTGATACTGATATTTCCCGTTTATTGCGTCTACACTGTATTTTTAAGTGATAATTTTTTTCAAAATAAAATGTATCAATCGGTGATTTTTATGAGCCGGATTCTTGGTGATTAAGACGATTTTGATACAGATTATTGAAAAGGTGGTCGAACAAATATGGTGGGGAGTTTCCCCGCCTTATAGGTTGGACCTGGGTCTTACGACCAGCCCAGAAATATGAAAATTGCACCATTTTTTTATCACACAGCGCAAAAATCCTGATTCCAATTAACCTGCATCAGAATTTTCTTTATTAGTTGCCTTAAGCTATCACTTGTTTAACTTTAATTTTCAGCTAATAATTCTTTCCAGTTTTCTGGAAATCCCATTGTTTTAATATCTATTCCTTCATACTTTTCAATTAGCATTTCAATTTCATCTACAAACAATATCCAGTTCTTGTCACTTTTTAATAATTGCATCATACAAAGTAAAATACCAAATATTCTATTGTTACCAATTCCAGCTTCTCGATACTGATTATACATTTTTGGAGTCTTAGATAATTTAGCATTATATAATCTTCCATAATGTGCACAAATATTTCTTACATATGAAATGCTTTCTAAATATGTATACCCAACTCCAAATTTCTGTGCAATAGCTTTCTTATCTGAATTTTTCATATTTTTATAAAATTTTGACAATGTTCCAAAACTAAAAATCTCAACTAATGCATATATAGGAAGTTCGCATTAAATAAGTATAATTCAACTATATGTTCAAACGTTACATTGTCACTATATGTACTATTCTTATCCTTTAGGTTTAGGCTATAAGCTTTTATCAATCTAAAATATGAAATATCATTTAATATTTTCTTTGCGTATTCTTCATCTTCAATAATTAAACCTAAAGACTTGAGATTTTCTATTTGCTTATCTATTGTCATTGGTTGTTGATGTTTCTTCTTGTATTCCATACTTTTCTCCTAAAAATTAAAAGACCCAACGTGGTCCGCATCGTTGAGAGGCGTGTTGGGTTCTGTTAGTGTTATTATATGCATATTTTTCAAAAATAGCAATAGCATTTTTGATTAATTAATCTTATATAAGTCACGAATTATAATATCAGCTAGGTTACTCGTCATTTACCATTTCTAAATCTTTAATAACATCAGTAATCGGATTTATTCCTGGTATTATTTCATCTTCATTCTCTATTGTATCGGCACCACATCTAATAATTCCAATAACCTTATAATTGACATCTAATACAACTCCACCACTTGCACCATGATATATCGGAGAATCAACCGTCCAAATTTTTTGACCATTAAATTTTTTACTTCCACTAACTCTGCAATGGGTAACATTTATCGAATCATCTTTCGTATGTTGTGGAAATCCAGCTAGAATTAATTCTGTTTCAATATCAATTTCTTTATCACTCAATTCCCACCCTTCTTCTTCAGCACACACATTGTTGTACATTACATAATCAATTGTTTCATTTTGTTTTTTAAGAGTATCTTTCCCATCTATAAAAACAATTAATTTACCTTTCTCTGTTTCAATGCGATAAAAAACATTGTATTTAACAACATGATAATTTGTTAAAATGCCGTAGTTTTTTAGCATAAATGCTGATCCTTGAACAATTACACTTTTATCTTGACTATTAACTATGTAGCAATATTTATCAAGCATATCACGAAATTTCAATTCTTTGTCTAGTGTAAAAATTTCCTTTTCAAATATATTATTCATCTCTGACGCATATTTTAAATAGTATCCATTTTCTTTTCCTCTTATCTGCCCTAAATATTGAATCTTCCCTTTAATTACTTTTTCAAACCAATCAATAATTATTTGCTTATTATCCGCATTATTAGAAAACATCATTATACCAGCATTTGCACAATATCCCTTATCTATATATTGTTTAGCAGTTTCATATATACCTTGTTTTTTACACTTATATAATATAACTCGTATATCGCGTATATATTTTCTCTTAACATTTACAAATTTATTAACAACTAATCCCGTTACTTCCTGACATTGTGATTTTCTTCGTAAATATATTTTGTTTGTATTCACTTTAAATGATTGATGTTCTAATATTTTTGCTAATTCTTTTCCCAAACAAATTTCTCCGTCTTGAATATACACAATTTCTTCTGGAAATTTTTTCAAATGAGTTGAAAAGGAAATATCATCAGCATACCTTGTGTAAACCATTCTATACTTTTTTGCTAATATAATTAACTGGGTGTCCAATGGAGAGCAAATCATATTTGTTAATATTGGTGATGTTGGAGCACCTTGAGGTAATTTCCCTTTATAACAAACTAATTGTGCTAAAACCATTGCAGCCTCTTCACCTATTTCATATGGTTTGTTTATAAATAACCCTCTCACACGTCCAAAATGGATTTGTTCAAAAAAATCCTTTAAATCTATTTTCAAAACATTTTCTTGTTTACAATGATTTTGTGCATTTAACGCATTATTCCTGTTTTTGATAAACCCATAAGCTGATGGTTTAATTTGATACACAGCATTTAAATACTTTAACAATTTTCTCTGCAACCCCTTTAACTTTGGAATAGGTGTGCAAATTTTTCATATTCCTCCATTTTTTTTAGGTATACTGAACTCTTGATACATATTATCTGTTCTTTTCCCATACAAAATATACCTTAACGTTTTATCTTCTATTTCTAATAATTCAGCCACATCTTCCCTATTTTTTAATTCAAAAAATTTTTGTCTATAGTTTTGTCCCATTCGTTTTCTCCATTATAAAAAGCACAAGGTATTCTACCTTCTCTCTACTCTCAGAGTTGCAAAGAGTATTAAGGTATAACGGATTCTATCCAAACATTAAATACTTTGTTGCGTAACGCTAACAGAAATCAATATCCTTGTGCTATTTCAATTACAATTATTTATTTTATAAATTTCAATTATTGAATGTCCTTTTGGAATAGCACAATTAGACAACAATTTTGCTACTGACTCTCCGACCTGCAATCCTGTTTCATGTAACACTTGTCAATGCCGGTTATCCCAACTATGCATTCCGTCACCAACATATCCATTAGGCTTGACATAACTCCCTACCGATTTAAAATATAGAAGTTGATAAATTTGCTTATTCAGCTTTTGTTAAATCCTTTAATATTTCTTTTCTTAATCTATACCGGAGAACCGGACCAGCATATTATCCCCTCTCTACTTTTTCTTTTGATTTTCTATTTATTCTTCAGTTTTCTTATCATACACAACCCATTCGCCTTTGCGACTGTATCCTACATACTCGGCAATGTGTTTTTCACTCATCTCTGCTAATTCTTTTTTCAAAGCGTACATAGAAATCCCCAACTTTTCTACCATTACTTTTTTAGTAATATGCTTATCTTCCTTTATCAACTCTAAAATTTTCTCCTGCAAACTTATATCGTCATTTGGGGTTGAATTTGGGGTTGATGGGGTTGAATTTGAGGCTGACTGCTGTTTTTTCTTCTCCTCATCCCTCGTCTTCACAAATTCCACGTTAATATAAGCCACCGCCATTGTATAGTCATCCACATCGTTATCCGGTAAAAATTTCAACTCTGGTGAATGATTCATTTCCATTGCATCCTTTGCTCTTCTAATGCCTGAACCATATGACTCAATTAAATCAAGCGAAAAGAACATATCTTTTAATTCTTCATTCAAATACTGACGATCATCAAAACTACGATTCATATTCAAATCTTCAATTGTTACCGGAGGCTTTGGTCTATTATGATTTACAAACGTAATTTTATCACTGTACACATAGATTCCAATATAATTATTATTTTCGTATTCCTTATGCAAAATACAGTTCGTCGACAACTCCTCAAACATTGCAAGTGGCCAGTTATACACAATTCTGTGTTCTACTGTATCACTGTCTCTAATAGTGTAAGAAGCCATAATATTGTCTTTAAAATATTTACTCACTTGCTTTGCCTGAATCCAAATCGGTCCGTCAAAAATTTTTGATTCCATCTTATCCGTTCCAACCGCTTCTCTGATAATTTCCACATGAGCATTTGGGATGAACTTATCTGGTTTTTCCGCAAACATAAGAACTGCAAAATTCTTTGCACGATATCCACCGTACTCGCTTTCACTGATAAGTCCCATCGCTTTTGCCATATCCAATTTGGTCATTTCACGAATATCCTGTTTTGCATTGGTTGCAATAAGATATTCTCTCATATACTCATAATTAAGGTCATCAATCGTCGCTGTTTCATTAAGGTTAGAACTAAAGGAATAATCCGCAAACTTCTTTAACAATTCAAACTCCTGTTTTGGGTTTGGAAGTATCGAATCCCTTTTAATTCTAATATAGCGACCTGCCTTCAATTTGATATCTTGGTCTTTCTCCGCTTTATCACTTGTTTGATATGGTCCTGCATTTCCCGGTTCAACCGCTAAAATAATATAATACTTATCGTCAATTATATCTGTAATCAAATGATGATTGATTCGTGGATGCACATTAGAAAGTAATTGTTTCAAAGAGTTTTCAACCGTTTCAATCATGCCTTCTTTAATTCCTGTGATTGGTCTTTTCGGAATAGCCTTCTCCCCAGTTTCCTTATCATCAACTTCTTCAATACCAATAAAGATAAGTCCGATTTCTCGGTTCATATAATTGTTAGCATAGGCACACGCTGTTTTCAAAATCTTTGCCTTAAAAGTTGCAGACTTCTTATATTCAATATAATCATTTTCTATATGTCCCTGCTCTATGATTGTATGAGCCATACGTTTTATGTCATTAATCTGCATAATATCTCCATTCTTTAATAAATACTATATAGTAAAATCAAATTTCGATTTATCATCTTCTTTTACTTCATATTTTCCAGTATCTATATAATAGCCTAATAACTCTTTTCTTGCTTTAGAAACTTTTTCAAATATTGGCATTTTTTCTGCCTCTATATTTTTAGTATCAAAAATTATATTGTCAAGTTTTCCCCAAAAAACGCTATACTTTTTTAAAAAATATTCCCAAACTTTATCAAATGCATAATATGTTGCAATACTCATATATATAATATTTGTTGTCAGTCCTAAATCAGCATTAATTAATTTTGATGTGTTCGCCAATATAACCAATCCCAAATTAACAACATGCATTATTCCTTTAATTGGAAACTTATTGATCATTATTGTAGTTCTGTCAAAGAGGCCTATTCCCATCCACTTATGATATGCTTTTTCGCGATTATCTTTGTACCATTTCTTTCTAATTATTTTCCAGCACAAACTTACGAAAGGTCCAACACCAATTAGTGTTAGAGATAAAGTAATATAACTAGATAAATTATAATTTTCGCTTGCGCTAAAACTTATGAAATAAATCAACACATACAGATACCTCAACGCATCTGCAAATAATAATACTGCCGGAATTGTCATTACCACAAAGAAAATCTTCTCCATAATTTTATATATTATAACAAGACACTGTCTCAATAGTTTTCTCTTTATTATTCCCGTTGACATTATTTGTATTAATCCAACAGGAATTATAGCAAATAGCATCGTACAAAACATCCAAATTAACAAATTTACTATGCTAAAATATTCCACTATCTTCACCCCCCTCTTCCATTCTACAACTCTCTTCTAATTCTACCACACCCTCCACCACATTCCCACCCATAAATTTCCAAATACCGAAATCCCTATCTGCGTTCCAAATAATGCTGCTTTTCACGTTCCAATTCTTGATTTCTCCCCACAATCCTCTCAACAACCTCTTCCCCCAATTCCTGTACGACCGCATCGTATTTTTCCTCTATCTCTTCCAACCTTTCTATCTCCTGCCCCTGATACTCTATCATCATATCTTTATCTTCAATCCGCTCCTTTAATTCCACATTTTCCCTCTCTGCTGTCAACACCCGATACTGCAATCCCCGAAGCATATCCAGTAACGACTTCAGTAAACTCTTCAGCCTCACCAACAATGGCTCCACATATTTTTCCTTATAACTCTTCGCACTCATTAATCTGTCAGGCTCCTGCAATCTGTATTGCCCTCCGTTTTCGTACCGCTCCACCACCGCAGCCAAATTTCTCGACATTCTCGCATATTCTGAATAATCCTTTTGCACTTCACTACGTTCTTCCATCAAACCGATTACATCAATTTCAATCTCACGTTTTTTCTGTCGAAGACCATCCGTGCAAATGTCAATATAAAAAACCTACATTTTTATATTGACATTTGCATTAAGTGCATTTTAAGTGCACGGACATGGTTTTTACCTCCAATAATGTCACCATTAACAACGTTGATTATTCAACCATATTTATGAAAGGATTATACATGAATAATATCTATTTTGCTTTACGACCTAATAATTTGTTAAGATATGTTAATCCAATAAATATTTTCAATCGACAAACAACTCAAAGAGATGGCATTTTCAAAATTACCATCTCTTTGAATTCGCTTTGACTATTATTACTCTTTATTACTAATATATTTTTTTCTGCAAGCCTCTACTGCATCTTCTAATTTATCTAAGTTATCAATATCATTTTCTGTGATATATAGATTTATATAACCATCTACTACTTTTCTGAAATCTAAAATTACTCCCTTCACCATTAATGCATAGATATTATCAATTTTATTCTTTGTAACTACTAATTTTTCGTTCTTATTATTTTCGTGTACAATAAGCTGACAATCTGAAAATTTCTCCATAATATAATACAAAACTTTTTTATATTGCTCCACATCATCCATATATATAGTATTCCAAATACCATCATCATGGCACAAATACGCAATCGTATTATTTAGCGTCTTTATTTTATAAGAATTCAAAGGATTTTTCATATGACACATATATAACAATTCGGCTAATTCTTCTTTATTAACACACTTAAGAATATCCTGTTCTGCAAAATTCACCCAACAAAAATCCCCCCAATTTTCAACATCTTCATTCGCAAATTCTTTTCTATCCTCCCCCGAAACATACTCCAAAAACAAATTTGTATTAAATTCCGAATTCATTGGCTCCCCTGCCAATATTAAATAATTATCACAATATCCTAATGCCTCTGTAAATTCATGAAAGTCTATTCCAGATGAAACTATTTTATTTCTTTTTGTATTAATTTCTAAATATATAAAATCACTCCACATATAAACTCTCTATACTTTCTTAATTATTTTGCACAAAAAAGCCTTTATTTGAGCCATTTGTGCAATGATTTTCAAAGTTACAAACAATGATAAGCATTCAATAACGGGCGAAAACTGTGTCATTTCAGTTGCAATGCACTTCGTTTTCCAGTCAGAAAGGTACACGAAATAAAACGTCATCCTTTTTATGAAGGCGAATCTGTGTCCCATTCTTCCCTATGGCTGCTAACCTCTCATATCTAACAGGATCATCATCTCTTGAAGAGGGTCCTAAATTTCTTCGTCCAGCCTACCCATAGTGGGGTGCCGCCTCTGCTCCAATCATTTTATCTTAACTCGTCCACAAATTTCTGGATTCGACTTGTTGCCAATTCATCATCCTTCATACTAACTAATTCATCTCTGCTAACCCACATAAAATCTATTGTTTCGCCGTCTTGTAATGTAACATCGTCCTTTTTCCAATCTGTCAAACATAAATATTCCACATATATAGATTTATGATGTTCGCTAACTACTCTGCCTATTTCTACTAATTCCGATGAGAGCATACCTGTTTCTTCCCTAAGTTATCTTATGGCACACTCTAGTGGATTTTCACCTGTTACAGCCGAGCCACCTGCGGTTGCTTCCCACATTCCTCCGTAGTGTTTGTTAAGATCACGTTGCATCAATAAATAAGTTCCATCCGTATGTTTTACGATAATTTCACATACTAAATATAATAAAAGGTAGCTATAAGCTACCTTTTGCACTTTATTATTAAATTGATTTTTTACTTTAATATATTATAGACATCTCAATTATCCACCATAAAAGACCAAATAAAATCGGAATCACAAATATCCACAAAAACAAAGCATTATTATTTTTTCTACTTGCTTCTTCCCTAGCTTTTTCAACCTTCATATTATTAATCTTTTCTTCTTCTAATGTACTTTCTTTTTGCTGTACCATTCTATCAATTTGTTCAAACGATACAAAATCAGATATCATAATATTTCCTGGTTGATTAACCATAAGTGGTGCTGAATATTTTACTGTCAGAGATTTTCCTTCTTCAACTTCAATATCCTCTTCGGCAATGCCTATAAGGGTGTCAAATTTGTGACTTTTACACATCTTAATATGGTGCTTTCCTGGAGCAATTTCATATATTAAGTCTTGTGAAGAAAGTTGACCTATGTTTTTTCCGTCCACATTAACATAAACTATTCCTCCAAAAATTTCTTCTTCTTGTTTAGTTCTTCTTATAAAAATTAATTTTGTTTCCATAATAATCACCTACAAATCATTCGCTAAGGCATTAATTTCTTCTAGTTTAAATTCTTTTTCCTTATATATTTCCGTTGTTTGTGCTTCTCCTACCTCTTCTACAGTAACGTATATTGATTTAGTGTCTTTTCTATGTGCCTTTTTCGCCACACCTTGCCAAGACAATAATGCTGATTTTCCAACTCCAACAACGTCTGTAACTGGTACTCTTAAAATACAATTGCATTTTTCACATTTAAAAAGATATTTATTTGCATTTTCTTCTGGATCTAAAGACATCATTCTTCCGTTTTTTTCAGGAACTAACCTTTGTGATTTTATATTGGCAAAATAAAAAGAGCCTATCTCTTTAACAATTATTAATCGTTAAAGGAACAGCCCTTTATATTTTTTATGACACTATTTTTGCCTACATTACAGCCATGAGGTTGCCTCCAGCCAACTGACTTAACGCCTTAACCTTCTTCACGGATTTCAACATATCTCTATGCCTAAATGAAAGTTATTACTTAACTTAAGAATGTTCAAAAATAAATTCATTGACAGTTAATCTTTGACCATTCAAAGAAAACATAAAACAGTTAATTTGCTCGATGCTTGCATTCATCTTCTTATTAATTTTCCAACTTAATTGTTTAAATTAATTTGAACATAACTGTATATGTAACGTAACCCTGTTACAGGGAAGCCAGGTGCAAGGTTTTCGTAATGCAGGCAAATATAATAACTTATTATATTTCTATAAAAGTTGTTGCATTGGAAACCTTTATTTGAGTATCAAGTTCAGTTAAAAGTGAATTTCTTCTTTCCTGTAAAGCCTCTATCTTCTTTTTCACATCTAAGGGATCAACAAGCTCAGTAGTATTCTCTTTCACATATGTATCAACAACTGCTAATGGCTTGTCATCTTTAACCTTGTTGTCTTTGCCTAAAATACTCAAGCGCATACTTTCAGCCGTATCCTGTAATTGTGTGTTTTTAATATCACAAAAGCTAACTCTTTCATCATATTCACTCTGTAGCTTATTCTGGATTCTTCGCTCAAAGTCTGCTTCTCCATCATATGCGCCTCCACCGCGTAGTCTGCTTCTAAGTGAAATTGCTCCGGCTACGGTAAATTTGCCATATGATGTAGATATTTCTGTTTTGGCATTAGAATCAACAATAGCTGCATCAATAGTCTGAAATCTCTCTATAAGGTCAGTTATCTGCTGATATGCTGCTGTTGCCTCTTTAACATAGTCTTCTTTTTTAACTCTCTTTTCAAAAACTTTATCTTCATTAGGTTTAATTGTGTCTATGAAGCTGGCTTTTTCTATTTTATCGTTTATTTTCTTTACTAATAAATCCCTTTCGTCTAAAGCCTGTGTTACTAACATTTTCTCGCTCATAAAAAACCTCCTTCAAATCATTGTCTATACAATAATTCTAAAGGAGGTTTTCTACTTTGTCATTGAACTTGTAGTATAATAATTTTTATTATTATGCTGCACGTCCATTCTTTATTCTTTCATAATATTCATATACTCGCTCATTGCTCTCATTATGTGCATTATCACACAGTGCAAGTGGCTTTCTATTTCCACAAACAAGCAAATCTATTGGTACCTGAAACAAATCACTAAGTGCATACAAATTATCTATTGTGGGCATGCTGATACCATTAATCCAATGATATATGCTCTGCACGCTTCCAAGTTCAAGATATTCCTGCACATCCTTCACTGTCAAGCCATGCATATCCATAATTCTGCGTATGTTAATTCCTGTTTTTCGTTTGTCAATTATTGGAAACATTATTACCTCTTTCATTTTTAAAAAACTACATTGTAATTTTAAGAGTGCTAGCCTTTAAATTATACACTTCTTATATTTAATAAACAAGCCATAATATTTCCAATTCACATCCAATCTTCAACATTAATTCATTTTCAATAAAAAACGTTACTTTCTAGTCCTAACCTTCTTCACACTACTCCACTTACTATTATAAGTCTTTCCTTCAACCACTTTGTACGCTCTAACCTTTATGTAATAGGTTTTCTTTTTTAGCTTGCTAAGCATTTTTGTAGTGTTTTTAGTCTTAACCGTTTTTGTTACCTTTTTGCCAAACTTCTTTGAAGTTGAATATTTTATCTCATATCCTTTTGCACCGGCAATTTTCTTAAATTTAAGTTTGATTTTCTTATTATTCTTTGTACGTGTAACCTGTTTGAATGTAACTTTCTTAACACTTAATTTAGTATTGATATTGTTGTTAACTGTAGTGTTTGTATTACTACCTTTATTATCATTATTGCTGGTTGTTATTTCGACCTGCTTTTTAGTTGCAACAATACCATAATTGCTTAAATGTGTTGTTTCAAAAGTTATATATCCATCTTCAACAGCTGCATCTAACTGCTCAATGATTTTCCCATTCCTTGTGAATACAATTTTATATGCATCATAATCTTTCAGGTTATCAGGCATTTTGAATTTGACTTTTATTTTGAATCCATTGACTTCTACTATTTCCTGATTGTCATTTAGGAAAAATATATCCACCAGATATTTTACATTTTCTTTTGCAAGACTCTCCGGTACATCCAATTCTTTTATTTGCAAACTATAATTAATATCATCAACCCACTCTAAAAATGTCACACTTCCATTTATACCGCTTGTAGACGTAATTTCCCTAGTTTCTGAATAGTTCGGATCTTTCTCCCATACTGCATACAATGTAATATTTGTATATACATTTCCATCTTCAATTAAACCATCTTTGTCAAACTTTGAACTTTCATCGTTACTGTTTCGCCATGAACGCCAATACATATATTTTAAGTAATCTCCTGAACCATTTTTCTTAGCATTCCATCCTTTGAAAATGTATCCTCTTCTTTCAGGAATGTACTGGAATATTTTCATTTCTGTTCCACTATCTGCTCCACCAAGATAATCGTACTTCTTTGATTTCTGTCCTTCAATTGTTCCGCCATTGGCATCTAAAGTAAGTACATATGAAAATGGTCTCATATCCTCTGGAAGATTTGGATCATTTAAACGTCCATTCTCATCTACACCGTAAAAATTATTACTTTTATACACTGCAGAAATAACCACATTAGAAGTTTTACTAAAATACGATTTATCTATTGACATTACAACCTTCCCATGGTAATCCCATCCACAAAATGTGCATCCTTCTCTTTGTGCAACGTACTTGCTTAAATCGATTGTTTTAAATTCATCTTTGTTTATTACAAGTAAAATCGAATATTGTCCATTAACTTTTCCACCAAAACCATCTATTTTCAAATAGTAGTTTTCTGTTTCATCTAAACTCTTATCAGAGAATCTGGCATATAAACTGCATCCATTCTTGTATGATACACCATTAATTTCACCCTGAGAAATAAAATCATCAATCTTAAGTTCTGTAACTACTTTATCTATGGTGTCATTCCTTGTCATTGTCCAACCTGCAAAAGCAGTTTCCCCATTATATGGAATAATGCCTTTTGTTATATCAGATACTTTTATGGATTTTTCGTTCTCATCAAAATTAAATTTTATAACCTTTTCATAAGTTCCGTCAATTTCCCCTTCTCCCGTTTTTAATACCACAGCGTATTCTCCGTCATCCGTGATTGTAAAAGCCTTCGCCTCCTGTGTCATAAATGGTATTGTTAATATACTTAACACTAACAAAAACATAATTTTCAAAAAATAATTTCTTCCCATAGTCCATCCTCCTAGTCATTTAATTTTCAAAGCTTTTGTACAATTCTATAAAACCTTGTTTTTAACCTTATAAATTGACTAAATTATAATATATTTAAAATTTTCAGACATCGTACCTTTTTAAAGAAAAATGGACATTTTCGCTGGTAAACATCCACTCTTCCATATTCACTATTAATTATATTATATTTTTTTATCTAAGCATAAAATTCTTTAACTGCTTGCGATTTTCTATATTTAATTTGTTAAATACACAGGTCAGATGTTGCTTAACTGTTCTTGGAGTGATTTCCAAATATTCTGAAATTTCTTTATTTGTCCAACCTCTGTTAGCAAGCATTGCAATAGTAAATTCAGTTGTTGTCAGATTATCAGCCACATTCTCATTAGTATCAGGATTATGTATTCGACGCCATCCTGCACTAAACTTGTATGTAATATTAATTATCCTTGCATAATCTTCAGGATAATCTTTCTTCATGCAAGTTTCTATTAATCCCTGCAAAAGCCCGTGATGTTCACCTATACCCTCTATTAGATTATCCGGCCTTGAAATCTCCCATACTTTCATAAAGTATACCTTAGCTTTATCCGTTTCTTTAAGGTTCATTAAATCCATTGCAACAACAAGATTTAAATAAATCATAGCTATTGGATATACCTTGCTACAAGTCATAAGACAGGTCTGTACTATTCCTAAAGAACGCTGATAATCTTTAACCAAATATGCTTTGTGTGCCAAAACATAGGCTCCCCACAACTGCATTCCCTTAGTAAATTCTGATAAATATTCAGCTAAAGGTGGTAAATCTCCAACAGGAATATGTAACAACGTATGTGCTGCTGTTGCTACAAATACACAACAGGCTCTTGTTTTCTTATCTGTTTCTTCTAGCATTGCTTCTTTAAGATATTCCTTTAACCTTTCAAGTCCAAATCTTGCCGAATGTATTCTATCAAGAGAAAGATTGGCAAATGTATATATCAGGCTTGCTGACAATTTAAGCATTATATCTTCGCAATTTAAATACATTTCAGCATATTCAACTGCTTTTTCGTGCCTTCCACTAAAATAATAGTATTCAGCATATGCCATTTCTTTCTGTGGAACATCATCTATACTTTCTATAAATTCTATGCACCTTCCTAGTGGAAATGCCGAACTCATAAGTAACATTGGTACTCGTGTTGTATGCTTTTCTTTTATTATTTCTTTTTTATCTGTAATCCCCAGCAAATAATCTGCAGAAACTCCAAACAACTTTGTTAACTTAATAAGTATGTCGCTACTTATAGTCTTGGTATCTCCGTTTAATATTCGTGTGATTTGTGATGGTGTAATTTCCAGCCTTCTTGTCAATTCACTTTTTGAAATACCTGCTTCTACACATAATTCTGCAATAATTTCTGACGGTGTTTTATTTGAGTCCATTCCAAACATCTCCTTTATTTCTAAAATATAACACATCTAAAACACCGTTGCAAATTTGCAAAACATCTGTCCAACTTTCTACCAATCCCCATCATCATAGTCATCCAACGCATCATCTACTCCATCTGCATAATCTGAATCACTATTATATCTGTCATCGTCATAATCATCATCCATATAAACATCTTCATATCCATCGTCATAAGACTTGTATGGATTGCTATATTTCTTCTTTGAAGAACTACCTGAAGAATTACTTTTATATGAATTACTACTTGATGAACTGTTACTATATGTACCATTTGATGAACTACTGTTTGAGTAACTACCTGAATAACTGTTGCTATCGTCTGATGAACTATTATCATAACTGCTATTTGAACTATTAGAATCCACTTCGTAATAACTATCTGTAGTTGCCTCTTCTAAAGCAGTAGTCTTGCTCTCCTGACTGTCTGATTCAACTTCATAATTTTCATCATTAACCCTATGCTGGTAACAATAGTCGCTACCATAAATCGGCTGATCCTTACATCCCGGTGCAGCACAGCTTCTTTTCTGTTCACTGTTAACTTCGTAAATAAACATTATTAAAAATAAGCCTCCCAAAACAATTGCCATAAATTTTATAAATGGTTTCAATGAATTATTGTTCATGATTTTTTCCTCCTATAATTATCCAAATTTAACTACTCGTCATTTAGTAATTATTCAATACTTGATTGAAAAACTCATCGCAAAATCGAAGTTTTTTCCAATACATTATATAATGTATTTTCGGTTTTTCTGGTATTTTATGTGATATAATCCTAATAAAACTGTTGAAAAGAGCTTAATTGTTTGTATGTAAAAATAGCGGCTCGCATTTTCTTCTGCAAAAGTTATTGCAACAACTTTTTTAAAAATCACAATGATTTTGTTGCGTTAAGTTTTTCAATTAAAGGCTTTTTTCTTATTGTTAAATAAATTCTACTTTTTTAGCTGTCCCAAAAACACCCCTTGCAACGCTAATCTTGCAATTTTTTTGAGTTTTTTCAACATTTTTCTCGTTTTTTTGATTTTGTACTCCAATAAAAAAGCCAATCTTTATATGCCAGACTAATTTCCAACATTTAAAGATTGACTTGTTTTTCTTCATAAATTATTATTTTATGCTATTTGAATATTAATTTTCTATTTTGTGCTTTTCTAATTAATTGGAGTGCCAACTTCAATCAGGTTTCCATCTAAATCGTAAAACCTAACCATTTTCTGTCCCCAACTATGTTCCATCAATTCATTCACATACTGAATTTCATATCTGCTATTATTAAGCTTTTCAACAAAATCCTCAATGTTCTTTTCTTCAAAATACAACTCAGTCATATTATTTTGTGGAACAACATCTTTCTCAAGAAAATCTTTCCAAATATTCTTGTCCTGAAGTACCAAACCTTCTGTCATTATTACGTTTCCATCATTGTTAAGTACAACTTGAAGTCCAAACAAATCTCTATAAAAATTAATAGATTCTTCTATATCAGAAACCACAATAAGTACATTTCTAAGTTTCATTTTTTTACATTCCTCTCACTAAATCTACTTTCATTATAGCAAATCTGTCCGGTGTTTAAAATATGAATTATTCTATTCTGCTTCAATACACTCTGCATTTGCTCGCATTTCTGCTGCCATATCAATTGCCTCGCCTACATTCATACCTTCCTTTGTCAACTTCATAGCTGTGTTAAGCTCATAAATATCGCCCATTGTTGCATTATCTCTTTCTAATTCACTTTCAATCTTTCTAATTCTGTGGTCTGCTACTGCATTTTCAATAAATTTAAACATATCAAATCCTCCTAATAATACTGCTTTCTATAAAATTTCAATGATTCAATACAAGACAACTTCTTAGCATCTGCGGGATTTGGTTAATTCCTGCGTTATCTTGTAATTCCAATATATCAGGAGAAAATGACATTATTTGTCATTTTGAAATGAAAGTTTGAAAATTTTTGAAATCTGTACCATATATGATGTTTTTCACTTGTATGGTACAGATTTGTTCTTCCCCGAGTTGGAACAAGCTCTCATTTGTACCATATGCGAATTTTTTCTCTTGTATGGTACAGATTTGTTCTTCCCTAAGCTGGACAAACTTTCTATCTGTACCATATGCGAATTTTTCTTCTTATATGGTACAAATTTCTTCTACTCTGAGTCGGAACAAGCTTTCATTTGTACCATATGCAAATTTTTTCTCTTGTATGGTACAGATTTGTTCTTCCCCGAGCTGGAACAAGCTTTCATATGTACCATATACGAAATTTTCTTCTTATATGGTACATATTTCTTCTGCTCTGAGCTGGACAAGCTCTCTATCTGTACCATATATGAAATTTTTCGCGTATATGGTACAGATTTCTTCTAGTTTTAATTTGAGAATAAACTCAAACTTATAATCTGCCCCATAATAAACGATTCTTTAATCCTATGGGGTAATTATCATTTAATTTCAATAGATTCAATCTTGTAATCTGCTCCATAACAAACAATTCTTCAATCTTATGGGGTAGTTCTGCGTCAGATTAGCCAGAAGCTTTATAACTTATCACAAAAAAACTGTTGCATTAATCTCTCACTAACACAACAGTTTTATTTATTCCGTAACTCCCTATGTAATTATATTTTAAGTTTCATTATTTGTAATTTCCCTATTTACTTTCCTGTTTCTTTTTTTCAAAGTGTTCTTTTGTTTCTTTTGCAACTACACCACTTAATGTAAACAATGCAATAATATTTGGTATTGCCATTAATCCGTTAAAGATATCGGCAATTGTCCATACTGCCTTTACAGTCATATATGGTCCGATAAATACTGCTAAGATGTATAACCATCTGTATACCTGAACTGCTGTTTTGCTCTTGTTTGATAAGTATTCCAAACATCTTTCACCATAGTAATCCCAACCAAGGATTGTTGTGAATGCGAAGAATACCAAACATACCATTAAGATAAATGATGAAACTTCGGCAGGTAAGAAACTTAAACCATTCTGGAATGCATGTGTTGTTACCTGAACTCCTTCAAGTCCTACCACTTTATATGAACCCATCATTACAATTGAAAGACCTGTTAATGTACAAACAATTATTGTATCAATAAATGTACCTGTCATTGTTACAAGTCCCTGACGAACAGGTTCTTTTGTTTTTGCTGCTGCAGCTGCAATAGGTGCTGAACCAAGTCCGGCTTCGTTAGAGAAAATACCTCTTGCAATACCTTTCTGCATTGATATTGCTATTGAAGACAATACACCACCTGCCACTGCTTTAACACCAAAAGCATATTCAACAATTGTTGCTAAGGCTCCCGGAAGTTTTTCAATATTAGTTACAATCAAAACTAATACTGTAACGATATATAATATAGCCATAAATGGTACTATAACCTGAGAAACACTTGATATTCTCTTAATACCACCAATGACAACTAAACCTACACAAATAGCTAATGCAAAAGCTGTAATAACTATGGCTATTGAATAATCAGTTCCTAAAATACTAACTGTATCTTCTTTGTTAGGATCAAAAAAAGACTGAACTGCTGATGCGATTCCGTTAACCTGTGTAAATGTTCCGATACCAAATAAACCTACACAAGCTCCAAAAAACGAAAAAACTTTTGCAAGCCATTTCCACTTATGTCCCATACCATTTTCTATGTAATAGAACGGTCCACCAAGAACATGACCTTCCTCGTCAATAGTTCTGTAACGAACTGCCAAAAATCCTTCTGCATACTTAGTAGCCATTCCAAAGAATGCTGCTACCCACATCCAAAATAACGCTCCCGGTCCACCTACTGCAGTACCAAGTGCTGTACATCCGATGGCTGTTGCTACACCTACAATGTTACCTGTACCGATTGTTGCTGATAATGCTGTACATAGTGCTCCAAAACTACTAACTTCCCCATGTCCGTCTTCTTCGTTCTTAAACATATACTTAAGTGCCTTAGGCAAATGCACTATCTGTAATAGTCTTAACCGAAAAGTAAGGTAGATGCCTGCTGCAAGAATCAACACAATAAGTGGGATTCCCCAAACTAAATCATCTACCTTAACTAAAAAATCTGTAAAATCGCTCATAATATTCCTCCTGTCCTTTTGCCTGAGAGATTAGTGATGCTTCTAAAAATTTAAATATCACCTTACACCTTCGGCGCCTGAGTTAACACTGCTATATTCAAAATCTTATTTTCTGCACTTCTTTAACTCCCCTATCTAATCTAAAGAATCTCTCCAAAATAAATTCTGAAACGTTTGTGTCATCAGACCTCTCCAGTGGTTGTCTATTCTACTTTTTTTGACAACGCAACTATCATTGTAAGACCATATGGAAAATTATGCAATATATTTTTAGCAATTCTTTAGCATATTAAAGTTTTACAACATTACATTGCTATTTTGACTGCTATTTAATACTTAAACTTAATTTTTTAAAGTTGATTTTGTAAATTTTTAACGTTTTAATTATTTTTATATTTTATAATTTAAATTTTTAAGCACTCCTTCACATTAAAATTCTACTGTAATTCTTAAACTCTTTCCATCATCACTGAAAGCATTAATCTTGCCCTTTGTAACCGTTGCTGACTGGGCTGTCATCTTAACTGCCTGTCCCGCCTTGCCTGTTTTAACCAAAACAAGGCTTCCTGTTACTGAGCAAACCAATACCACTGCAATTGTAGATGTAATGATTTTTTTAATTTTTGCAACCAAATTGATTTTTTCTCAGATTATCTGTCTTTTTCACAAAAAACCAATAACTAATTTTTTCTACTACTACAATTATCGCTCCATATGAAAAAAGGCTGGCTTCATCAAAGGCGTTAAACGAATTACACTCTTTATTCCTTAAATAAGAAAACTCCTTCCAATATTACACATAATAATGCAATACCTAACCCAAAGAAATTACACGTATGTATATTATATATACCAATAAAATTTCCCAATATTTCACTTAATGCAAAAGAAGCAACAATAACACATTCAATAACAAAATGATTACATTTTCCTAATTCATTCTGCCTTCTTTTTTTCAAAAAATCGAATACAACAAAGCAAATAAAGCACGTTAATAAAACCTGTAATATTGTCACTTGCATAATCGAAATTAAACTAGCTGCAATAAAAACAGATAAAATAAGCCTTTTGTAATTTTTTATTTTTATATCTTGCATATGCATTCACTCCACAACAATTTTATTCTTACTTTTACAATAACATATTTTAAATTATTTTGGTTTTTGCATTTTATATTTGCGTTGACTTTTTACTAAAGAAATAAATTTTAAGGGAGCATACTACAGTTGCTTATAAATTGCTAATGTAGTATGCTCCCTTTTAATTATAGTGTCTCATCGTAAATTGTTTTTTTACCTTTATAGCCAATTACTTTTACCTCTTTTGTAACTGACAATTTCTTTAGATTCTTGTACTTTTTCAAATTAACTTTTTTAATCTGTGTATTGCATATTTTTAGAGTTTTTAATGTTTTTGGATTAAAATTTCATTTTTCATAATTGCTAATAAATGTACAATTTAGATTAGCATTTTTTATTTTGTTATTTTTTCCCAGTGTAATTTTTTTAACTCCGCTTCCGTATAAATTAATCTTTTCTAAATTTTTATTTTTCGTAAGATTAATTTTTTTCAACAAAGGATTATATGCAAGCTTCAGATTTTTCAATTTGACGTTCTTAGATAAATTCAGTTTTTTTAGTTTTGTACTTTTTATACATAACCTCTCTAAATTATTTAATTTTGTGAAATCATAATTACTGTTATTAACACCACTAATTTCCAAGTTCTTTATCTTCGTCAATTTTGTTAAAACTTTGATATTTTTTATGTTGCCATACTCACTTACATAAGTATCACAATATGTTGTAAGTTTTACTTTTTCAACATTTGTAAAAATTTCTAAGCCTTTGCAGTCTATTATTTCATAATCTTCTTTTGGCTTCTCTTTATTCTCCCAATACAAATTATTCTTATCAATAATGATTGTTTTCACTGCTGATATTTCTTTTTTGCTAAGGTAACCGTCATTATTTTTGTCGATTTTTTCTGACACATATTCTCTTACTATTGTATCTGGAAAATTCTTTGCGTTAATTTTTACATTCCCGCTTTCCTTTGCCTGGCTTGGAAATGTAGTTAACATTATACCTGCACAAAGTGCTGCAATTGCAATTGTTCTTTTCATAGTCCTTCCTCCACCATCAATGTAAATAGACACCTAATGCCATCAACGTTCCCATTTCTTCACTTGTTTCTGGTTGTGTTCCTAACCCTAAATTTTCATTAAAAATAAGTGATAAAAATAACATGCCTACCATAACCCAACTTAAAGTTTTCTTTAACATGTTACTACCTGCATTATCAGATACATAACATATTCCTAATAGTTACAAATATTTTAGTTTCTATATCATCCTCCTTCCACTGCTATTTCATTTTCTAACCGAACTATATCTATACTTTTATAATATCATACTTTTTTATTTAATATTAATTATTTTATATGATTTTACATAATTTTTTCCGATTTCATACTTTCTTTTTTTATTTATCCTAAATAAAAAAGAGGTTTGTATTAGCTAACATTTTAGCTTGCCACAAATCTCTTTTTATAAGTTTAATCTAATTCACTTGGTTGTCTGAAGCTTAAATGAACTTTAAAGTTTGCATAGTTTTTTGTGAACTTTTTGTATTTTATTTTTGGTTTTTTATTGCCAATTAATTGCGTCGATTACTTTTTTCTGCTATCATATTAAAGTATTTGCGTTTACAAAATCCGACACGCATTTTAAAGAGGTTAATATGTTAGAAACAATTGAAAAAATCAACTCTGCCGTCAACAACTTTATTTGGGGTGTTCCGGCAATGATTTGTATTATTGGCGTTGGTTTATATTTAAGTATAAGAACTAACTTTTTACAAATCAGAAAATTTCCATATGCCATCAAAACTACAATTGGGCGTATGTTTAAAAAGAAGGAAGCAAGTGATGGTTCCATTACACCATTTCAGGCTGTTTGTACCGCTCTTGCGGCAACTGTAGGTACGGGTAATATTGCAGGTGTTGCAGGTGCTATTGCCATTGGTGGTCCGGGTGCTGTTTTCTGGATGTGGATTTCAGCGCTTCTTGGTATGTGTACTAAGTTTACAGAAGTTACTCTTGCTGTTCATTTTCGTGAAAAAAATGCAGAAGGCGACTATGTTGGTGGTCCTATGTATTACATCAAAAACGGGCTTGGCAAAAATTGGCAGTTCCTTGCTGTTTTGTTTTCAGCTTTTGGTGTTTTAACTGTTTTCGGTACAGGTAATGCCACACAGGTTAACACTATTACTACCGCCATTGATTCTGCTCTTTTAAATTATAATGTTATTTCAAAAAATGGTGTTTCAACACTTAATTTAATTATGGGTATTGCAATTACTGTTCTTGTTGGACTTGTTTTATTAGGTGGTATTAAAAGAATCGGTAAGGTTGCCGAAAAGCTTGTTCCTTTTATGGCTTTGTTTTATGTAATTCTTGCCATCGGCGTAATTATTTTAAATTACAGACATGTTCCTACTGTTTTTGCTTCTATTTTTGAAGGAGCTTTTAAACCTTCATCTGTTACAGGTGGAGTTGTTGGCAGCATCTTTATTTGTATGAAAAAAGGTGTTTCACGAGGTATCTTTTCTAATGAAGCTGGTCTTGGTACAGGTTCAATTGCTCATGCATGTGCCGACACAAGAAAACCTGTAAAGCAGGGATTCTTTGGAATCTTTGAAGTTTTTGCAGATACTATTGTTATTTGTACTTTAACTGCCCTTGTTATTCTTTGCAGTGGCGTTAACATTGATTTCGGTAAAGCCGCCGGAGCAGAACTTACAATTCAGGGATTTACTTCAACTTATGGTAACTGGGTTTCACTCTTCACTGCTGTTGCAATGTGCTGTTTTGCATTTTCAACAATTATCGGTTGGGGATTGTATGGTGCAAGATGTATTGAATTTCTTTTCTCATCTAAGGTCATCAAACCTTTTATGGTTGTTTACTCATTGGTTGCCATTCTTGGTGCAACAGTAGACCTGGGACTTATCTGGAACATAGCTGACACATTTAACGGACTTATGGCAATTCCAAACTTGATTGCCTTGTTCTTATTGTCAGGTACAGTAGTTAAACTTATAAAAGAATATACTGAATTTTAAAGATTTAAGATTTTATTTAGTTGAACAGCCCCGGGCGATGACCTGGGGTTGTTTATTTGTTCAGTTAACACCACAACATTTTGCATATTGAAGCTATGTTGTGGCACACTCTCTTAATTTACGGATACCCACGACGTTTTTACTCTTCACCCATATTAACTCTTTTAAATGCCCTATATAATGTTGCCACACAAAATGTATCTCCCATCCACATAATAAAAAGTCGGCTTCTCGCCGACTTTTTATCACTGCATCATTCCATAAAAAATGCCTGACAATATTATCACTAAAAATATAACAAGTGTAATTCTTGCTGCCCATACATAGGTTCTATCTATCTTTGTTGTGTTTTTCTTCTTTTCGAAGCCATTCTCTTTCGCTATGCTTAGTGCTCTGCTCCAATCTTCATCTCTAACTACAACTCGTTTGAAAATATTAAAATCTGCACCTTGGACTCTAAGATATCCACCTGCTCCATCTACATGTACCTGTGCCAAAATCCCCTGACTTTCCAAAAGACCTACAAGCATCTGAATCTCAACTTCGTTGTTTGTTGCGTATACTTCTTTCATATGTTTTTCACCTCATTAATTATGTACATTCCACTACTTTCAATTAGTAGTTGCTTGTTAAAACTTAAGCAAATTTGAATCCCTTTAATTTGCTTTTACTTTATTTACTTGTTGTTTTGTTCATTATACAATTCCTGTATTTTTTTGTCTACAACAAAATATATTATCTTCTCTATTTTACAATTGCTACATTACAAGTGTCTCAATTCCTGCTAATATTGCAGCAATCACTGCCATACCAACGTATGGTTTTAAATCTTCTGTTTCCGGAATGCAAATCAATTTAAAAACCTTACTGTTTTTGCTTATTTTTTCTCACATCACTATTAATACTGCTATCTCTAACTCAAACTTTCCACTCTATCCTTTATTATTCTCTTTAAGAACACATATCCTACCAGACACGCCACAATCTCTGTTATTGGAAATGCCCACCATATTAATGATACTCCCATCTGACCATTTCTTACAAATATTGAAAAAATTCCTGCCAATGGCAATATAAGCACTAGCTGCCTTATTAATGAAATTATAAGTGACTCAATTCCTCCATCCAGTGCCTGATAAATTCCCTGATATGCCACATTTATTCCTGCGAAAATAAAGCTAATAGAAATAATTCTCATTGCCCAGATAAAATATTCTCTTGACTCTCCTGCATTAAATAATGTTGCAAAAGCTCCCGGAAATACTTCTGTAATAGCAATTCCTAGAATCATTAACGCCATTGTGTATGCAAGACCATATTTGATGCCATCTTTGATTCTCTTTTTGCTACCCATTCCATAAGCAAAAGCTATTATAGGTGTTATGGCATCTCTAAGTCCAAATGCAAGGAATAGTACAAACTGCTGCACTTTGTAGAAAAGTCCATATGCTGTCTGGGCTGACGGACTAAATTTCAAAATCAGGTTCATTACATAAACCATTATCGACATAAGTGCCTGTGCAATAATTGCCGGCAGTCCAATTGAATATATTTCCTTAATTATTCTGCCTTCAGGCTTCATATATTTAAATTTATGCTCAAATTCTTTATTTAACTTTATATGAAAAACAAACAATAACAGTGCTGATGAAATCTGACCTATTACAGTTGCATAAGCAGCTCCCTCTACGCCCATTTCAGGAACAGGTCCAATACCATAAATCATAATTGGATCTAAAATAATATTTACCACTGCTCCCACAACCTGACCTATTGTTGAATAAAGTGAACGACCTGTTGCCTGCAATAACTTTTCAAATAATGAAAAGAAAATAATCCCAAAAGAAATAACACAACATATTCTAAGATAACTTGTCCCCATTGAAATAACTTGTGAATCAACTGTCTGTGATGAAATATATATTTTCACCCCAAAAATTCCAAACAGCAAACATACTGCATAAATAATTGCTCCAAGAAATAAACTGTTTCCTGCAACTTTTGCGGCTTTTTTATTATTTCCCTGTCCTAAAGTTCTTGCAAGAAGCGCGTTAGTTCCAACACCTGTACCAATACCAACTGCAACCATAAGCATCTGAACCGGAAAAACCAGCGTAAGTGCATTAAGTGCCGCCTCACTTCCTGTCTTCATATTTCCTACAAAAGCACTGTCCACAATATTGTAAACTGCCTGCAATGCCATTGACAAAATCATTGGTAACCCCATCTGAACCATTAACTTATTTACCGGCATTTTCCTCATCTTGTTACTTTCTGCCATTTTAATTTAACCCTCCTAACTGCAAAAAAGTGTGCACTTATCTTATAAGTTGGACTTACGCTGATAAGCTACACACTTTTTTAATGACTTTATATAATTTCTATAATTCCAATGGATTTTCCATAAAAGAAAAAACGAGTAGCAAAAACTGGATTTACGCTAGTTTGCTACTCGTTCAGTAGTTTATTATATTTATCATTTTCAAAAAAGTCAAACAAATTTTTTATTCATTATCATATGAATGAAAGAACTTTGACAGATTATTCAGGCTTTTTAGAAGTACCTTTACTTCATCTTCGCTCATTTCACTAATAGCTGCCTGTGACATTTTCTCATGAAACTCTTCATGATGTTTATAAGCCTTTATACCTTTTTCTGTTAAAGTTATATTAACAATTCTTCTGTCTTCCTCGCTTCTGTTTCGCTCAACATAGTGCTTCTTTACAAGACTGTTCATAGAAGTTGTAAGCGAGCCCACCGTTATCTTCATCTTCTTGGCAATTGTTGTCATATTATTGCCTTCGCCAAGTCCTACGGCCTCAATAATATGCATATCATTGTTTGTTATATCTTTAAATTCTTCAGTTATAATCGCCTTTTCTTCCAGTTCCCATATTTCCTGGAATAAATGCACTAATACATCATTAATTTTTTCAAATGTTGTCATCAATCTCTCCATTAAATTTATCTACGGTTTTGCATCTACTTTTAATATTAACATTATTTAAGCCTATTTTCAAATAAGAATTTAAAATAAAACAATTCAAAATGCAAACTTCCAAATAAAACTTTCAAAATAATTTCATTAAAATAATTCGGTATACAAATATAAATCAATTTAAAATTCTTTTTCTTCCAGCAGTTCTTTAAATACCTTCTTTACAGTTGTAATTTTATTAACTTTGTACGCATCTGCTCCGCAAAATAGTAACGCCTCATCTGTTTTTCCCTTTGCTGCATATATTAATCTTTCCGTTATGCAATAAGGAATTTCTTTAGGATTACATCTTGCAAGGCAACCTAAACATTTCTTTGGTGTAAATTTTTCACCATTTATTACTTTTTCCATAAATTTATTTTTTATGGCTCGGCCTGGCATTCCAACAGGACTTTTTACTATTACTATATCTTCTTTTTTGGCCTTGATATATTCTTTTTTGTAATTTTCATCTGCATCACATTCTTTAGTTGGCACAAATCTTGTTGCTACCTGAACTCCTTGTGCCCCCAAGTCAAAAGCATGTTTTACCTTATTTTTGTCACTTATTCCACCGGCAACAACTACAGGAATGTCTTTGTTGTATTTTTTTTCATATTCTTTTACAACATCTATTATTCCTTGAATTTCATTGTCATAATCAAGTTCACTTTCAAGTTCTTCCACCGAAAAACCTAAATGTCCTCCGGCTTTTGGTCCCTCAATTATAATCATATCTGCTGTTGTGTTATGTCTTCTGTCCCAATATTTTAAAATAACTTTTGCCGACTTTACACTTGAAACAATTGGAGCCATCTTCGTTTTAAAACCTTTAAGATATTCCGGAAGTTCTGTTGGAAGACCTGCCCCTGACACTATAATATCTGCCCCTGCTTTTGCAGCTTCAATAACATGCTCCCTGTAATCTTTCAGGGCAACCATTATATTAAATCCTATAATTCCATTTGGTGAAATTCGTCTTGCTTTTTCATATTCTTTCTTTATTGCTTTTTTGTTGGCAAGTCTTGGATTATTTTCAAAATCCTCTTCCTTAAATCCGATTTGTGCAGAAGAAATAATTCCCACTCCACCTTCTTTTGCCACGGCTCCTGCAAGATTTCCAAGGCTGATTCCTACCCCCATTCCACCTTGTACTATGGGCCTTTCTGCTATTAAATCTCCAATCTGTAAAGGTTTATAATTCATCCATAACTCCTTATTTAAACTGCTTTCTAATATCCATTGCTAAAAAAGTTGTATCTTTCATCTACTAATTGTTCCTTAGTAATTTTTGTTTTTTCAGCAAGGAATTTCACAATTTCTTTATCCATTTTTTCCGTAATTTTAGGTAACGTATCCGTTGTATATTTTTCAGGTTCAAAGAAAACCTTCTTAACTATTCCCATTTCTTTTAAATCTTTTGCAGTCATTTTCATTGCTCCTGCGGCTTCCTTAGCCCTCTTGCTGTCCTTCCAGAGAATACTGGCATAACCTTCCGGAGACAAAATTGAATAAACTGCATTTTCCATCATCCACACTTCATCTGCAACAGCCAAAGCCAACGCACCGCCACTTCCACCTTCTCCAATTACTATTGAAAGAATCGGTGTTCTAAGTGATGACATTTCAAAAAGATTTCTTGCAATTGCCTCTCCCTGACCGCGCTCCTCTGCTTCCAAGCCACAGAATGCTCCCGGTGTGTCCACAAAACAAATTACCGGTCGGTTAAATTTCTCTGCCTGTTTCATCAATCGTAAAGCCTTTCTATATCCGTCAGGTGATGGCATTCCAAAATTATGTTCAAGATTCTCTTTTGTGTTATGACCTTTTTCCTGTGCAATTACCGTAACCGGCATTCCATGAAAAGATGCAATGCCACCGATTATTGCCTGATCATCCTTAAAATATCTGTCTCCATGAAATTCTACAAAATCATCAAAAAGCAAATCTATATAGTCGCTGGCAATAGGTCTATCATTCATTCTTGACGCCAAAACCCTATCCCAAGCTGACTTTTTAACTGACTCAGTAATCATTTTAATCGATTCTCTTTTCTTCTGAGCCATTGTTGATTTTTCTTTTTTTATGTTAAAATTATCTGTGTAAGACTTATCATCTTTTTTATGCAAAGTAAGAATTGTTGTTAACCTATTTCTTAAATCTTTTCGCTCCACTATCCCGTCAATAAAACCGTGTTCCAAAAGAAACTCTGACCTTTGAAAACCTTTAGGCAATTTCTGCCCAATAGTCTGCTCAATTACCCTTGGCCCCGCGAAACCGATTAACGCTTTAGGCTCCGCCAAAATAATATCACCAAGCATTGCAAAGCTTGCAGTAACGCCTCCTGTAGTTGGATCAGTCAAAACTGAAATATATAAATTCCCTGATTCACTATGTCTTTTCAACGCTGCTGAAGTCTTTGCCATCTGCATAAGAGAAACCATTCCCTCCTGCATTCTTGCTCCGCCTGAGCAGGCAAAAATAATAACCGGAATATTTTCTTTTGTTGCATACTCCACAGTTTTTGCAATCTTCTCCCCTACAACTTCACCCATACTTGCCATAAGGAAACGCCCGTCACAAACGGCAATAGCCACCGAATTGCCACCAATTGTGGCTCTTCCTGTTGTAACAGCCTCATCAAGCCCAGTCTTATCCCTTAACGCCTGAACTTTTGCTTCATAGCCTTTCATCTTCAATGGATTTCTTGTATTAAGTCCTTCAAACATAGGCTCAAAACTATCCTTATCCACAACCATCTCAATTCTCCTGTAAGCATGAACCCTGAAATAACCGCCACACTTAGGACAAATATAATTATTATTCTTCACATCTTCAGCCAAAACAATAGAGCTACACTTCTTGCACTTTCTGAGAAGACCGTCTGGCACATTGGAAGTGTTGACCTTAATTGTAACGTAATCTTTATTTTTTCTATCAAATAACTTTTTAAATTTCATAAACCTCTCCATCTGCTACTTTTTTATCCCTTCTCGCGGAAGAATTTTTCTGACGCAAACACGTTGAATTTCTTATTTTGCTCCGCCGCCTATTGTACAGTGAAAACTTAAACTCGCCTTCGGCTCAAACAGTAAGTTTATCACTGTACGCTATGCTCGCAAAATTGCAAAATTCTGCCTATTGTTTGCTTGTCAGGAAAATTCTTCCGCGAGAAATAGCAAAATAATAGCTCCATCAATTTTTATGCTATGTTTTCAATGTTTTTGTTGAAATTTTCTATAAAGTTTACATCAAAGTGTCCGCTTTGGAAAACTGAATCATTGAGAATACCATACAAGTAGTCCACGTTTGTGTCGATTCCTTCTACGATTACTTCTCCCAGTGCGCTTATCATTTTCTTTATTGCTTCTTCTCTGTTTTCTCCATGTACTATTAGTTTGGCCAGCATTGAGTCGTAGTATGGTGTTACTTCATAGCCGTTGTATACTGCTGAGTCTATTCTGACTCCGTTACCTCCCGGTAGGTATAGGTCGGTTATTACTCCCGGTGATGGTCTAAAGTTTAGTAGTGGATTTTCTGCATTTATTCTGCATTCTATGGCATGACCATTTATTTTTATGTCTTTTTGTTTGTATGATAGTGGTTGCCCATCTGCTATTTTTATTTGTTCTTTTATTAGGTCTATTCCTGTTACTGTTTCTGTTACAGGATGTTCAACCTGTATTCTTGTATTCATTTCCATAAAATAGAATTTGTCTTTATCCAAAAGGAACTCTATTGTTCCTGCGTTTTCGTATTTTGCTGCTTTCGCAGCACGTACTGCTGTGTCGCCCATTTTTTTTCTTAATTCATCTGACAGAATTACACTTGGAGATTCTTCTATCATTTTCTGATGATTTCGCTGAATTGAACAGTCACGCTCTCCTAAATGGATTACATTGCCAAATTTGTCTGCTAATATTTGAAATTCTATATGTCTTGGATTTTCCACAAAATGTTCTATATACATTGTTCCATCATCAAAAGCTGCTTCGCTTTCTTTTTTGGCTGCGTTAAATGCCTGTTCAAATTCTTCAGGGTCATACGCCACACGCATTCCTTTTCCACCGCCACCTAAAGCTGCTTTTATGATTACCGGATATCCAACCTGGTCTGCTATTTTCTTTCCCGTTTTGCTATCATATATCTGTTCTTCACTTCCTGGAATTACAGGTACATTGGCCTCTATCATTGTTTTTCTTGCAACTGACTTGTTTCCCAGATTATACATTACATCTGATTTTGGTCCAATAAAAATAATATTGCACTGCTCGCATAATCTGGCAAATTTGCTATTTTCTGATAAAAAACCAAATCCGGGATGAATTGCATCTGCACCTGTTGCAATTGTTGCGCTAATTATACTTTCCATATTTAAATAACTTTCACTTGCCTTTGTTTCCCCTATACAAATAGCTTCATCTGCTAATTGTGTGTGAAGTGCATCTTTGTCTGCCTTTGAATATACAGCTACAGTCTCAATACCCATTTCTCTACATGCTCTTATTATCCTTACTGCTATTTCACCTCTGTTTGCAATTAAAAGTTTCTGAATCATATCATTCTCCAATTCCAGGCGGGTTAAAGTTGTTACCCAACCATAAATGTAAGTTCTGCTTTTGCCACAACTTTTCCGTCTACGCTTGCTATTGCCTGGCCTATTCCCATAGGTCCTTTCTGCTTAATAATTTTTGTTTCAAGTTTTAATTTGTCCCCTGGCACTACTTTTCCTTTAAATCTACATTTATTTATTCCACCAAAGAATGCAGTCTTTCCCTTAAAACCTTCCTGACTAAGTATTGCCACCGCTCCAACCTGCGCAAGGGCCTCTATAGTAAGTACTCCCGGCATAACCGGCTCCTGTGGAAAATGCCCCCTAAAAAAATCTTCTCTAAAGGTTACGCATTTATAACCAACGGCATACTCCCCCGGCTTATAGTCTTCAATATAATCTATTAAAAGAAAAGGATGTCTATGGGGAATAATTTCTTCTATTTCTTTAATTCCTAACATTTTTTAATTCCTCTTTTTCTACTCTACTTCAAATAATGGCTGACCATATTCTACTGTCTGCTCATTTTCAACTAAAACTTTTGTTACAACGCCATCAAATTCACTTTCGATTTCATTCATCAGCTTCATTGCCTCTACTATTGCAACTACCTGACCTTTTTTCACTGTGTCTCCTACCTGAACAAACGGCTTTGCCCCTTCTTCCGGTGCAAGATATACAGTTCCAACCAATGGAGAATTAATTACATTGCCTGTTAAAACTTCTTTCTGTTCGATACTTTCTTCCGTATTTTCCTGTTTAACTAAAACATCTTGTGCTACAGGTTTTGGTGAAGCAATAACTTCAACTTCTGTCTTTTTTTCCAAATGCAGTTTTGCTCCATTTTCTTCATAATCAAATATGTCAATTTTAGAATTTGAAATAGCATTAATTAAATCTTTTATTTCACTTATATCCATTTTCATCACCTATTTTTCATATTTTTTAACTGCTAATGTTCCATTATGTCCGCCAAAACCTAATGAATTGCTTAAAGCTACTTTCACAGTGCATTTTTCCCCTGAACCTTTCATATAATTAAGGTCGCATTCTTCATCTTCGTTTTCAAGACCTATTGTCTGATGTATGTAATTGTCCTGAATTGACTTAACACATGTGATAAATTCAACTCCACCTGCTGCACCTAAAAGATGTCCAATCATAGATTTTGTAGAATTAATTTTCACAGACTTAGCTGCTTCTCCCAATGCCAACTTTATTGCTCTTGTTTCAAATAAGTCATTATGATGTGTGCTTGTTCCGTGAGCGTTAATATAATCTACTTCCTCAGGTTTAACTCCTGCTTCTTCCATTGCAAGGGTCATCGCCTTAGCTGCACCACTTCCATCTTCTGCCGGAGATGTAATGTGATAAGCATCACATGTTGCACCGTATCCCACAACTTCTGCAAATATGTTTGCGCCTCTGTTTATTGCATGTTGTAATTCTTCTAACACAACAATTCCGGCACCTTCACCCATTACAAAACCGCTTCTATCTTTGTCGAAAGGTCGTGAAGCTTTTGTTTTATCTGTTTCTTTTGTAAGTGCGGTAAGACTTGAAAAACCTGCCACGCCAATAGGTGTTATGGCACTTTCTGTTCCACCTGCTACCATTACATCAGCCTCGCCATATTTTATTGTTCTAAAAGCTTCTCCAATACAATGAGTTCCTGTAGCACAGGCTGTTACAATGTTTACGCATTTTCCTTTAAGACCTAAGTCTATAGCCACATTTCCTGCTGCCATATTTGTAATCATCATTGGCACAAGCAAAGGTTTTACCCTTGAAGGTCCTTTTTCAAGAAGCTTAGCATGTTCCTCTTCCATATCTCCCAGGCCTCCAATTCCCGAGCCCACACTTACACCTACTCTGTATGGATCTTCCTTTTCCATATCTATACCTGACTGAGCAAAAGCTTCTTTTGCAGCAGCTACTGCATATTGTGAAAAAGGTGAAAGTCTTTTCGCCTGTTTAAATCCTAATACTTCTTTTGCATTAAAATCCTTAACTTCCGCTGCAAGTTTTGCACTATAATCTGTTGTGTCAAACTTAGTTATTTCGTCTATTCCAAGAACTCCTGCCTTAACGTTGTTCCAGAAAGTTTCTACATTATTTCCAATAGGTGTAATTGCACCCATTCCTGTTACTACAACTCTTCTCTCCATTACCTATCTCCTATAATTACATTACCATTCCGCCATCTATGTTAATAACCTGACCTGTTATATAATCGCTTTTCTCTGAACTAAGAAAAAGTGCCAGTTCTGCTACTTCCTCAGGTTTGCCAAATCTTCCAAGTGGTATTTGTCCTTTAGCTCCCTCTTTAACTTTGTCTGATAATGTAATTGTCATATCAGTATCAACAAAGCCCGGTGCAATTGCATTAACATTAATATTCCTTGAAGCCAATTCTCTTGCTGCCGACTTTGTAAGCCCAATAATACCTGCCTTTGATGCTGAATAATTAGCCTGTCCTGCATTTCCCGTAACTCCTGATACAGAAGAAATATTAATAATTTTTCCTTTTCTCTGCTTTACCATTGTTCTTGAGGCAAATCTTATAGTATTAAATGTTCCTTTTAAGTTAACATTAATAACACTGTCAAAATCTTCTTCTTTCATTCCCATCAAAAGTCCGTCTCTTGTTATTCCCGCATTATTTACAAGAATATCGATTCTTCCATATTCTTTAACAATGTCTCCAATAAACTTTTCACACTTGTCAAAGTCTGAAACATCGCATTTATATGTAACTGCTTTACCACCCTTTTCTCTAATCTCTGCTTCCAAAGCTTGTGCCGCCTGAACTGAGCCCTGATAATTGATGATTACAGTTGCACCATTTTCTGCCATTTTCTTTGCTATGGCTGCGCCAATGCCTCTTGACGCTCCCGTAATTACAGCTATTTTTTCATTTAACATAAAACTCTCCATACTGTTTTTATTTTAATATGCTCTCTCCATATGATTTACAAACTTTTCGTCATAGTTTTTTATCATAATATTTATAAACTGATTTCCTTTAGTTTATCTAAATCATCTACCGTGCTAATATTGATGCATTTAACATTTCTGTCTATTTTTCTAATAAATCCTGCTAAAGTTTTACCAGGGCCTATCTCAACAAAAGTATCAACACCATTATTAATCATATTTCTTACACTTTGCTCCCATTTAACAGGTGAAGAAATTTGTTTAACCAAAAGTTCTTTTGTTTTTGAAATATCGCTCACATATTCCCCTGTTACATTTGTAACATATGGAATTTCTAATTCTGTTAAATTAATTTTTTCCAACTCCACAGACATTTTTTCTCCGGCAGTTTTCAAAAATTTTGAATGAAACGGACCGCTAACATTAAGTTCTATTACTCTTTTTGCTCCACTTTCATTTAAAACTTTTGCTGCTTTTTCAACTGCAGGTTTTAAACCTGTAATAACAGTCTGCCCCGGGCAATTGTAATTAGCTATGTCCACATCTTCTATGTCTAAAATTAATTCTTCTATCTTAGATGTTTCCATTCCTAATACTGCTGCCATAGCTCCTGCTTTTTTAGGATTGTCCGTTGGAACCGCTTCATCCATAAAAATTCCTCTTTTTCTAACAGCCACAATCGCCTCTTTTTCTGTCATTCCATGCGCTGCTACAATTGCCGCGTATTCTCCAAGGCTTAAGCCCGCTGCTACATCAGGCTTTATACCAAGATTTTCAACTTCTTTTGTAATTGCAAGACAGGTTGTAACCAAAGCCGCCTGTGTATATTTTGTGTTATTTATAAGTTCATTTTCTTCAAAACAAATATTTTTTATGTCAAAATCCAAAACTTTATCAGCTTCATCAAAAATTCTTCTTGCATTAGGTTTTGTTTCATAAAAATCTTTTCCCATGCCAATTTTTTGAGCACCCTGTCCCGGATAAATAAATGCTATCTTTCCCATTTTATGCCTTTCTTAAAATCTTGTTTTAAACATTATTTCAAATCAATATTTAATTACAATCTTCGTTATATTGTAATTGCTTTGTGTTTCAACTTCTTTTTATTGAACTAGAATTTTAATCAAATCCTTTGCTTAAAAGTTGTTCTCCTTGTGTCATAACTTTTGTAATCAAATCTTTACAGGAACATATTTCTTTAACAAGCCCTGCGCTTTGACCTGCCATTACACTACCATTATCTACATCTCCGTCCACAACTGCTTTTCGCAAACCACCAAGCGTAAGTTTTTCAAGCTGTTCCAGACCTGCACCCTCTGCCTCAAGTTTAAGGTATGTATTAGTCTGTTTGTTTCTAAGATTTCTTACGGGATGTCCTGTGCTTCTGCCTGTAACCTTTGTGTCAATATCCTTAGCTTTTACGATTTTGGCTTTATAATTGTCATGAACTGTTGATTCTTTTGTTGCCACAAAAGAAGTTCCCATTTGAACACCACTGGCTCCCAGCATAAATGCCGCTGCAAAACCTCTTCCATCTGCAATTCCTCCTGCCGCAACAACAGGAATGTTTACTGCATCTACAACCTGTGGCACAAGAACCATTGTTGTTATTTCACCAATGTGTCCTCCGGCTTCTGTTCCTTCTGCAATTACCGCATCTGCACCGCACCTTTCCATCATTCTTGCCATGGCTACTGAGGCAACAACAGGCATTACTTTTATTCCTGCATTTTTCCACATTTCCATATATTTTCCCGGATTTCCTGCTCCTGTAGTAACAACCTTCACATTATGTTTTGCTACTACTTTCGCAATTTCATCAGCTTGTGGATTCATAAGCATTATATTCACGCCAAAAGGCTTATCTGTTAATGTTTTTGCTTTAATAATCTGATCTTCAACCCACTTAGCATCTGCGCCACCGGCTCCTATAATTCCAAGCCCGCCTGCATTAGATACTGCCGCTGCAAGATTGGCTTCAGCAACCCAAGCCATGCCTCCCTGAATAATGGGATATTCAATTTCTAAAATTTCTGTTAAAGCTGTTTTCATAATCGCCTCGTTTTGTTTTCTGATTTTTTAAACTATTTTCTAATTATTTTTAGTTATCTTCTATTTTTTACTAGCTTTTAACTATCTTTCTGACTATTTTTATTTGTTCTTTTCAATGTAATCACAAACATCTCCAACTGTCTTAATATTTTCAAGTTCTTCTGTTGGAATCTTTACTTCAAATTCATCTTCAAACTTCATTACTAAGTCAAATAAGTCTAATGAATCAGCTCCTAAGTCTTCATCAAAAGTTGTTTCCTTTGTAATTGTTGCTTCGTCTGCTCCTAATTCTTCTGCTATTAATTCTTTAATCTTTTCAAACATTTTATTTTTTCCTTTCATTTTTCATTTTTATTTTGTATGTAATCCGGCTAACCGGTAATTACCTATGGTTTATAATTTTCTAAAACTCCAAATAAACTGCTGACCATGTAAGCCCTGCGCCAAAACCTGCCATTATTATTTTGTTTCCTTTTTGAATCTTTCCATCCCTTACCATTTCGTCAAGTAAAATTGGAATACTTGCCGATGATGTATTTCCATACTCGCTAACATTTTCAGGAATTAAATCCATTGAAACTTTTAATCGTTTTCCAATGCTTTCAAGTATTCTTTTGTTAGCCTGATGTAACAAAAACAAATCAATTTCTGATTTTTCAATTTTCATCTTTGAAATCAGTTCTTCAATACACTCAGGGACTTTTCTTACTGCAAATCTAAAAACTTCCTGCCCATTCATAGATACGAATGTTTTTTTAGAATCATTTATTCCCCTGTACTGTATTGAATTCTCACATGTTAATGCACCTCCCATTGAACCATCCGAATGCATTACTGTTTCAAATCTTGCTTTTTCATCTTTTTTAATAATTGCAGCTCCTGCTCCATCTCCAAAAAGAATTGCTGTTGTTCTGTCTGTCCAATCAACTATTTGTGACAAGCCTTCAGCTCCAATGACTAATGCCGTTTCAACCAAGCCTGCGTTTATGTAACTTTGTGCAATGTTATATGCTGTAATAAAACCTGTACATGCCACATTGATGTCAAAGCACATGGCATTCGTTGCCTTTAACTGATCCTGTACAATACAGGCTGTACTTGGCAAAACAGTGTCCGACGATACAGTTGATACAATTATCAAATCAATTTTTTCACAACTTATTCCGGCATTCTCTATTGCCTTTTCTGCCGCCCTGCACGCCATATAACTTGTACTCTCATCGGTCATAATATGTCTTCTCTTTATTCCTGTCCGCTCTCTTATCCACTGGTCATCTGTTTCAAAGAACTCTTTTAAGTCATTATTACAAACAACATTATCCGGCGCATAAGAACCTGTTCCTATAATCTTTCCAAACATAAACTCAAAAATCAGATTGAATTCCCAAAGTAATTCATTATCCTTTCAAAAATTATTCAAAACACTTTAATCAAAATAGGTTAAGCAATCACATTTATTTTTATTTAAAATTATTTTGTATTAAAATTTTTTGATTGTAAAGTGTTTTGACTTTCAAAGTATATTATTAAAAAAATAATTTGTCAACAACTTTTTTAAGATTTCTCTCCTCCTTTTCTGTACAAAGTCGCCCAGGGCGTTGTCTACGCTCATTGGATACAATAAATCTGCCCTTCTAGTGTCATTACGTGTCATATGATAAAAATGTTGTAGCTTTCGTAATCCCCAAGCTTCACAAAAAAGCCGGGAGACGCATTTGTACCGACCTCCAATCGTTAGATTTTTAGGTCTAACTTTTGGGGGTCGGTACAATTTTCAATGCGTCTCCCGGCTTTTTATTCTATCTGGTTTATGGCTATTCCCTGCCATCTCTCCAGACTTATATTCTAATAGCCATAAGGTGTTCCCTTACCGCTTCCTTCCTTTAATCTTGCCATTGCTCTTGCTAATGATGCCTTTGAAATATGATATTCAGCAATACTTTGCTTCTGACGAAGCTGTTCTTCTGCTCTTTCTTTGGCTTCCTCAGCTCTTCTTAAGTCGATTTCTTCAGGATATTCACAAGTGTCAACTATAACTGTAGCTCGATTGTTTACCATCTGGGCAAAACCAGTCCCTGTTACACCTACAATAGTGCTACCGTCTTCCTTTGTGATTTTTATTTCTCCTACCTCAACAGAAAATACCATATTTTCATGATGAGCCTGAATGGCTTTTGAGCCATCACGAAGAGGTAAAACTAACTGAGTGCATCTTCCACTATAGAATATCTTATCGCAAGCAATAACTTTTATACCAAATGAATTACTCATAGCTCATTCCTCCTAGTTTGCGGAACTTTCTCCTGCCATTGTCTTTGCCTTTTCAATAACATCATCAATTGTTCCAACATTGAAAAATGCAGCTTCCGGATAATCATCCATTTCACCATCAATTATAGCCTTAAATCCACGTACTGTTTCTTTAAGTGGTACATACTTTCCTGGTACACCTGTAAAGTTTTCAGCTACATGGAATGGCTGTGAAAGGAACTTCTGAATCTTTCTAGCTCTATATACAACAAGTTTATCTTCATCTGATAATTCTTCCATACCAAGAATAGAGATAATATCCTGTAATTCTGTATATTTCTGAAGAATTTCCTGAACTCTTCTTGCTGTTTCATAATGTTCTTTTCCTACAACATCTTCCTCAAGAATACGTGAATTAGATTCCAAAGGATCTACTGCAGGATAAATACCCTGTTCAACAATCTTTCTTGAAAGAACTGTTGTTGCATCAAGATGGGCAAATGTTGTTGCCGGAGCAGGGTCTGTTAAGTCATCGGCAGGCACATATACGGCCTGAACTGACGTTACAGAACCATTCTTTGTTGATGCGATTCTTTCCTGTAATTCACCCATTTCTGTTGCTAATGTTGGCTGATAACCTACCGCTGATGGCATACGTCCAAGTAATGCTGAAACTTCTGAACCAGCCTGTGTAAAACGGAAAATATTATCAATGAATAACAATACATTCTGATGTTCTTCATCTCTAAAATATTCAGCCATTGTAAGACCTGTTTCAGCAACCCTCATACGTGCTCCAGGTGGCTCATTCATCTGTCCAAACACTAGGGCAGTTTTATCTAAAACACCTGATTCTTTCATTTCTGTCCATAAATCATTACCTTCACGAGAACGTTCACCAACACCTGTGAATATTGAATATCCACCATGCTGTGTTGCAATGTTTGTAATCAATTCCTGAATAAGTACTGTTTTACCTACACCAGCACCACCGAAAAGACCGATTTTACCACCTTTTGCATAAGGTGCCAAAAGGTCAATAACCTTAATACCTGTTTCAAGAACTTCTACAACAGGGCTCTGGTCTTCAAATGATGGTGGATCTCTGTGTATACACCAATGCTGTTCACCATCTAATTTTTCTCCATTATCTAAAGTATCTCCAAGAACATTAAATAATCTTCCAAGAGTCTTTTCACCTACAGGAACAGATATACCACTTCCTGTTGCAACAACTTCCATACCTTTATGAAGACCTTCACTTGCTGCAAGCATGATACATCTTACTGTATTATTTCCTATGTGTTGCGCAACCTCCATTACACAACGCTTTCCATTGTTATCTACTTCAAGCGCATCTTTAATATATGGAAGGTTGTTGTCTGCAAATTCTACATCCACTACAGGTCCCATAACCTGTACAATCTTTCCTTTTAACATATGGTTTCGATTCCTTCCTATTTCTTCTTCTGTGCCTTAGCACCACCAATAATCTCAGTAATCTGCTGAGTAATGGCTGACTGACGCACACGATTATATTCAATCGACAACTGTTGCAACATATCTTTTGCACTATCTGTTGCCGCCTGCATTGCCATCATACGTGAGCTATGTTCACTTGCAAATGATTCAACTAATGCTCCGTAAATGAAACCTGTTACACAGTTTGGAACAATATGCTCCAGAACTTCCTTTACTGATGTATCTGTCTTGATTTCTTCCTGATACATATCTATAGGAGGTCTGTTCTTTTCAAACTGTTCTCTGTAACATGGAAGCAAACGCATTTTTTCCGTAACCATAGATACAGAATTTTCCATTTTTGTGTATATAACATAGATTTCATCTAATTCTCTTTTGTTATATAACTCCAAAACTCTCTCTGCAATTACACGGGCTCTATGAAGTGATGGATTCTGAACTGTATATTTAAATTCTGAATCAACCTCCATACCCTCTTTTGCAAAAAACTGACGACCAAGCTCTCCAACTACAAAGAGCTTATTATTTTTTCCTTGCTTAAAAAGTTCATTAGCCATCTTAATAACATTGTGGTTATATGCTCCGGCTAAACCTTTATCAGCAGTAATAACTATATAACCTCTCTTCTTTTCCTCATCAGGAATATTGGAATGAGGGTCAAAATACTTACTTCTTGCATCAGGCAAATGTCGAAGAAGTCTCGCAATTGCCGACTGTAATTCATAGAAGTAAGGCTCTGTGTCTTCAAGTTTCTGTTTTGCACTTCTAAGCTTTGCAGAAGAAATCATATACATGGCATTTGTAATCTTCATCGTATCCTGGATACTTTTCATTCGTTTCTGAATTTCCTTAGTATTTGCCATTATCTATCACCTGCTTCTAAATTCTGCTCTTATATTCTTTAGCTGCTTCAACTATTCTTTCTGTAAGTGCATCATCAAGAACTTTCTTTTCATTAATTTCATCGACAATATCCTTATGTTCTGCCTTAAAGAAGTCTAACATTCCCAGCTGTACTTCCTTAGTTTTCTTGACATCTACATCTAAGAATATACGGTTTGTTGCTGCAACCAATGTGATAACCTGTTCAGCAAGACTCATCGGATTACAAAGTGGCTGCTTTAATAATTCCATAAGTCCTTTACCATACTGTAACTGTTCCTTAGTTGTATCATCTAAGTCAGAACTAAACTGTGTGAACACTTCCATTTCACGGTACTGTGCCAAATCAATACGAATAGTTCCTGCCGCTTTTTTCATAGCCTTAGTCTGTGCCGCACCACCTACACGGGATACAGAAATACCAACGTTAATAGCCGGACGCATACCTGAGAAGAATAAGTCACTTTCAAGGAAAATCTGACCATCTGTAATAGAAATAACGTTAGTCGGAATATAGGCAGATACATCACCATCCTGCGTTTCAATAATAGGAAGTGCTGTAATTGAACCTCCACCTAATTCATCACTTAACTTACTTGAACGCTCTAACAATCTTGAATGTAAATAGAATACGTCACCAGGATAAGCTTCACGTCCAGGAGAACGCTCTAACAAAAGTGAAAGTGCTCTATAAGCTACTGCGTGTTTTGAAAGATCATCATATACAATAAGTACATCTTTGCCTTTGTACATAAAATATTCAGCTAATGCTGTACCTGCATATGGTGCTATATACTGCAATGATGCTGATTCACTTGCTGTTGATGATAAAACAATTGAATAATCCATTGCACCATGTTTCTTTAATGTGTTTACTAATTTGGCAACTGTAGATGCTTTCTGACCTATGGCTACATAAATACAAATAACATCTTTACCTTTCTGGTTAAGAATTGTATCAATTGCTATTGAAGTCTTACCTGTCTGTCTATCGCCGATAATTAATTCTCTCTGTCCTCTACCAATAGGAAGCATTGAGTCTATTGCCAAAATACCTGTTTCCATAGGCTGGCTTACTGACTGTCTGTCAACAATACCAGGTGCTTCCTGTTCAATGGCTCTATAGTCATCTGCCTTAATTTCACCCTTTCCATCAATAGGTGCTCCCAATGCATTAACTATTCTTCCAAGAAAAGCATCACCTACAGGAATTCCTGCTTTTTTCTTTGTTCTTGTTACTTTTGTACCTTCTTTTATCTCAGTGTCTTTACCGAAAATAATACATCCAACCTGGTCACGCTTAATGTCCTGTACCATTCCCTTAACACCATTTTCAAAAATAACGATTTCTCCATACATAGCATGTTCAATACCATAAACTGTTGCGATTCCGTCACCAACCCAGATGACTGTTCCAACTTCCTGGTCCTTACATACTGTATCGTAGTTCTCTATCTCTGTTTTTAAAATAGAAATAATTTCTTCCGAATTAATGGAACCCACGTTATCACCTCCATGTTAGTTTTTTCTCTAACCTGTTAAGTCTGCCTCTAATGCTGTTGTCTTCTTCAATATCTCCAACTTTCAAAACAAAGCCACCAATAAGTTCCGGCTGCTCAACCATTGTAAGTTCAACCGTCTCTTTATTGTACTTCTTTGCAAGGTAATTTTTAATCTGACTTAACTGATTTTCATTTGGCTCTACTACATAAGATAATGTAGCTGTTAAAATATTGTTAGCTTCATTATATTTTTTATAGTAAGCTTCTATAATCTCATCTATATAAGACATTTTTTCATGGTCACATACAACCTTTAAAAAATTCTCTATTTCTTTTGGAAAAACTTTTTCTATAATAGAATATTTTTCATTCTTTGAAATAATGGGACTCTCCAAAGTTCTATGCAACTGCTTTGTCAAAGAAAAAATTCTTTTACTCTCTTCAACTGTATCTTTCTTTATGCCTAATTCAAAAAGAACTTCTCCATAATTATTCGCTGTCTGTGTCATTTACACCACCTGCTTTAGCCAAAAACTGATCATACATTAACTGATTGCTTTCCTTTGTACCGGATTCTCCCAATACTTTTTCTGCTGCTGCAACAGCAAGTCCTGCAATCTCTGACTGTAAATCCTGTACTGTCTTTTCTCTATCCAGTTCTACAGCTTTATGTGCATCCTTTATAATTCTGTCTGCCTCTGCACTTGCCACAGAAACCTTGTTATTATATTCAGTCTGCGCACTCTTTCTAGCTTTCTCGATGATTTCTGAAGATTCCTTATGTGCCTGTGTAAGCTTATCTTCATACTGAGCTTTCAAGTCATACGCTTTATCCTTTTCTTTTCGGGCATCAGCAATATCTCCTTCAATCATCTGCTTACGCTGTTCCATAATATTAGTTACCGGTTTGATTAAAAACTTTCTAAGTGCAAGGTAAAGTACAATTAGATTGATGATGGTAAATACAACGTTCCAATCTATTCTTAATAACTGCATTCTCTACCAAATCCTTTCTTATCCTAAGAATAAAATAATTAAAATAGCTACAACCATACCGAAAATTGCAGTACCTTCTGCAAGGGCACAACCAAGTAATAATGCCTTAGTAATCTTTCCTTCTGCTTCCGGCTGTCTTGCGATTGCATCTGTTGCCTTTGATGTTGCAATACCAATACCTACACCTGCTCCAATACCTGTTAATGCTGCTAAACCTGCTCCAATTGCTACTAATGATGTCATAATATTTATCTCCTTTTACTCTATACTTTCTTTAATAAATAGCGATGTTAAAAATACAAACACATATGCCTGTATAAAACCATCAAATAAATCAAAATACAAACTTAATGGAACCGGAACCAAAACCGGCGCTACGATTTTAATAAGTTCCATAATAACGAATGCGCCTAAAATATTACCAAATAAACGCATACACAACGACAGTGGTCTGATAAACACTTCCAATATGTTCATAGGAAGCATTATTATTATCGGCTCTGCAAAGCTTTTCAAAAATCCCTTTACACCTTTCTGATGTATTCCTGCATATTCTACAAGAATAATACTCATCAGTGCCAACGCTCCTGTTACACCTACATCTTTAGTTGGTGATTTCAGTCCAAACAGACCAATCATGTTTGAGATTGCAATGTAAATTCCAACTGTCATCATATAAGGAATATACCTTTTTCCTTTTTCTCCTAACATATCGTAGAAGAAATTGTGTAATCCTCCGATAACAGTTTCCACAACCAGTTGTCTTTTTCCAACGTTTTCTACCTTTAGATTTCTTCCAAGGAAGAACGCTGCCACAATTAATACTGCCATAATAATCCACGTGACCACGACAGATTCGGCAACCGGAATTCCTCCAAAAATCGGAATTTTAAATGCTGTCTCACAATTTAATTCTGCCATTAATTCCTCTGACAGATTTCCCATTTTTGAACCTCCTCTCTTAGTATTGAACATATTTACGTGTCTGACTTATTTATCGGATATCAAACATCCAAGTTTTAATCGCACGAATTATTTCGCACCTTACACTTAAACATGTTACCTTGAAAATTGATTTCTCAGTGTAGAACCTTTGGCTGTTAATTGCCTGCACTAACATATATTATGTACAAATACCATACTTTTTTTATTATATTTACTATAATATTTTTTCTCATATAGTATAAAAGAGCAGATGCCACAGCCCTTCATCCGACCGTAACTCCACTCCCTTGCGTATATGTCATTGCCTATGCAATTATTGTCAAATATCTCTCACAATTCGCAATTATACTACTTTCTCCAAATAATGGTAGTCTTTTTTTTACTAATTGTGATTTTTTGTCAATTTGTCAATTATGTATATTGGCTATTTTTTACATTTTTTAAGATTATAAAGATACTTTTTTAGTGTATTTTGTATATTTTGTACACATTTTCATTATACATATGTCTAATTCTTATTCTTGTGATTATGCTTTTTTCGTCTATATTTTGTGAATTTTTCACAAAAAAATTAATGGTTTTTTATGTTAAATTACTGCTAATGTTTGCCATCATAATAAAAACATTGAACTCTCCATTTGTATGATCTACTTCCATTCTGCCATCATATTTTTCAACTACGGCACTAACCGAAGACAGACCTATTCCTGTATCTTTAAACTCCCGTTTTCTTGAATAATAACCCGAATGACCTTTCTTAATTTCACCATTGTACAAGTTCGAAACTAACATACATATATACTCATTACTTCTGTTTATTCTTAATTTTATTCTTTTATTTTCTTCTTTTTTGCTTGCTTCAATGGCATTTTCCAGAAGATTTCCTATTACAATACATAAGTCTGTATCACGTATCTTTAATTCTTCCGGTAATGCCACATTTAACTGTACCTCTATTCCATTATCTTTTGCCAGCAAAATATAATGATTCAAAATTGCATCAACTGTACTGTTGTTACAATAAACCATTGGCTCTTTTGTAGAATAAATCTTATTATATTCTTCCAAATATTCTATTAACTGCTCTATTTTATTTTCCTTTGCTAACTGATAAACAACATTAATATGATGATGTATGTCATGTCTGCTTTTTCTGGTTTTTTCTATTTTTTCAGTAATCATATTGTACTGCTCAGATTTCATGTCAATAAGCATTTTGCTTCTCTTAGCCTTCTCCTCTGCTCTGACAAATTTTTCCTCCGTATTCATATTGGAAAACTGCATTACACTAACAATTACAACACCTATACTTAATGTAAATCTTGCAATTACCTGATTAAAACGCATATATGTAATTTCGAAGTTGTTTTCACAATATGCCAAACTTACTATAGAGAAAATTATTGGAATAATCCAGGCCTGCCTCCACTGTCTTCTATTATCAGTTTTTACAACAGGAACTATATATTTCTTCCATAATATGTACATAAAAGGAAAACATATTGCTGATATTATAATTCTTAAAACTGCCGTATCCAAATAAGTCGCCGACTGCCTTATGGTTATATAATTATTAATATGACTTGCCCAAACCAATATAACAACACTTATGGGCAATAATAATCCATACACAAACAATGACTTTTCTATATAATCATCCACTAAAAAAATAACCAACGTCAAAACCACAAATATTTGGACCACTCGATAGGAAAACATAACATCCAAATTGTAAAACTCTGCCGTGGTTATCTTTTTAAATATTAACAAATATATTGTTAGTGCAATATAATTTAAAACTCCTGTTGTTATTACAGAAAATCTTAATCTGTCTTTAAATGGCATATATAAAAGAAATATCCATGGGAATACATCTAAAAAAACATTTGTAATTAACCAAAAACCGCTCATACTTCCCCCCTACTACTTTATGACTGTAATTTTGACTCTATTTCATCGCTCATTTCCAAGACTCATTCCTTCAAAATAGGATTAAACTGTCCACACTGTCCTGTTTTAATCATTTCAACAGCTTTCTTGTGACTTATTGCTTCATTACAAGGTCTGCTAATATAGTCAATGACTCCAAGCTCATAAGCTTTTCTAATAAATGATGTTGACTTTTCATCATAAATCATTATTACAGGAACATTTTCTGAGAGACTATTCTGCTTCATATAAGTCAAAACTTCAAATCCGCTCATTCCACACATTTTTAGGTCAAGAAGTACCAATGCAATGTCTTCTCCATATTTGTTCAACATATCTATTCCCTGTTCGGCATTTGACCCATTAAGCATATCAAACTCTCCGCCTAACATTTCTGTCAATTCATCACAATCACTTTCTGAATCGTCAATTATAAGTATTTTAAATCTGTTAACATCACTAACATTATTACCAATTACGTTCTTATCATTTTCAGTTACAACCATATTCTTTTTAATCTTAGCCTTATACATTAACTTATCAGCCTTTTCAACGGCTTTCTCTATAGGCTGTCCACCTGAAATTACTCCACCTATACTTACTGACAATTTAAGTTTAGGATATCCCGAAACCTTGGTATTATCTATTGTCTCTCTTATGTGTTTTATTTTCTTAACAAAAGTATTTTCTTCAATTCCCGGCATAACAATAAGAAATTCATCACCACCATATCTTATTATTAAGTCTGTCTTTCTTATTTCCTTCTTTATTACACTTACAACTGTTTCCAGTGCAACATCCCCTGCCATATGCCCAAATGTATCATTATATAATTTGAAATCGTCAAGGTCTAACATGGCAATTCCCGAAACTCCTGTTGTCATCTTAATATTCTCTTCGTAATATTTTCTGTTATATGCACCTGTCAGAACATCAATATAAATCTCTTTATCTATTCCTGCTATCTTTTTTATTATTTCCTTACGTCCATCCTGATCTATTAAAGCATCGCTGTCTAAGCAATTAATCATCTCCATAATATGAGGCACATTATCTATTTCAATATATTTTGATATCACCTGATACATATCAGAATTAATAAATTCAATCTTAGTTCTCTGCTTCTTATCAGCTAATACTCTTGCTGAAATACAATTTTCACAGCGTTTATCTCTGTTCCAAAATGAATAGCATTGGCATGGATTGTCCGGCATTTTTTTCTTTCTTAATGAATTAGCTGTCTCAAATCCTTCAACATCCAATATTCTTACAATTGAAAAAACTTTTTCAAGCTGCTCCATCATTTCTTTTGTTTCCTGCTTAGTCATACTTTCGTCCATTCCCATATTTTTCCTCTTCCTATTTATATTTATAGATTTAATCTAAAAGTATATAATAAAAAAATAGAGCTAATCATATTTTAGCATTCATACTCCGTATTTCTAAAACATTAACTAGCTCTATTATAATAAATTACCCTATAATTTTAAATAGTTTTATATAATCTTTCCATTCTTTATTATGTGTTTAATTTCTAAATTTTTATCCAGCAATACTAAATTTGCGATTTTTCCCGGCTCTATGCTCCCAAATCTGTCATATATACCTATGGCTTTTGCCGGATTAACCGCTGCACACTTTATTGCACTTTCCAACGGAATATTCATTTTTTTAACCGCTGTTCTTACACAATTCATGAGATTAGTAACTGAACCTGCTATATTTCCTTCCTTTGTAAGTGTTGCCACATTTCCCTTCACTGTAACATCCAATCCTCCAAGTGTATATTGACCATCATCTAATCCACAAGCCATCATACTGTCACTTATCATTATGATTCTGTCATCTCCAAACATTTTAAATGTTGTTCTAACCGTTGAAGGATGGCTATGTACACCATCCACAATCAATTCCACTGTCACATCTTCATTGTCACATGCTGCTCCTATAACTCCCGGACTTCTATGATAGAAATCATTCATTCCATTATATAAATGTGTTACGTGTTTTGCTCCATTATCAAAAGCAAGCTTTGCCTCATCATAATCTGCCGCCGTATGTGCTACTGAAACTCTAACCTCATCTTTAATAGCCTTTATGCATTCAATTGCCCCATCTGTTTCAGGTGCAATATCTACTAATTTAATAAGTCCTCCTGCTGCTTCCTGCAATCTGTAAAACATATCTGCATCAGGTTTATGAATAAATTTCGGATTTTGTGCTCCCTTCTTTTCCATTGAAATAAAAGGGCCTTCCATGTTTATTCCAACAAGTTCTGCTCCTTCTTTTCCATCATGCTCTCTTGCTGTCTTATAAATTTCACTTAATTTTTCTTCCGAAAAAGTCATTGAGGCAGGACAAATGGTTGTAATGCCGTTTTTCAATTCATATTCAGCCATTTTTGAAATAGCCTCCTTTGTTCCATCACAAAAATCGTATCCTACACATGCATGAAAATGAATATCTGTAAGACCCGGTATTACATATAAACCTGTTGCATCAATTATTTCACCTTCACCTGTCTTAGATATTTTTTCATCTTCAACATATACTTCTTTTTCTTCAAATCTACCCTCTGCATTAAATACTAATCCATTTTTTATAATCATCTTTAATACCTCTTAATTCCTTTCACTCTTTTGTAATTTTCTTTGATATAATTACAACTTATTATAGGATTCCTGCCAAAGCCTCTTTATCTCCCACTAACGTTACATCATTGTGAAGTTGTAATACTGATGCGGGAACTTCCGGTGTTACAGGTCCCAAAAAGGCTTTCTTCACTATATCTGCCTTATCTTTTCCCGATACAACTATTATAATTTTTTTTGCCTGCATAATAGATTTTATTCCCATTGTATATGCCTGTTTTGGCACATCTTCCTCTCTTTCAAAAAATCTCTTATTTGCTTCAATTGTGCTCTTCGTTAAGTCAACACAATGCGTTTCCTTTTCAAAAGCCTCTCCCGGTTCATTAAATCCAATATGTCCATTATGACCAAGTCCTAATAACTGCATATCAATTCCACCAAACTTTTCTATTATGTCGTTATACTCCTGACACGCCTTTTTTGAATCAGGTTCCAATCCATTTGGAACATAGGTATTTTCTTTCTTAATATTTATTCTGTCAAATAAATGTTTGTTCATAAAATATCTGTAACTTTGGTCATTATCTCCTGATAATCCTTTGTATTCATCCAGATTAATTGATACAACACTTGAAAAATCCAAATCACCTTTTTCATACCATTTTACAAGCTGATCATAAATTCCAATTGGAGTGGAGCCTGTAGCAAGTCCCATAACACTATCCGGCTTTAAAATAATCTGAGCTGAAATGATATTTGCTGCTTTTCTGCTCATTCCCTTATAATCCTCACCTACATAAATTCTCATAACTGATTCCTCCTAATATATTTTTTTTATTCTATTTTGTTCCGTTTTCTTCGCTGAACAAATCTGTAACAGACAAATTTCTTGCCATTAAAGTTTCACTAATATATCTCTGGTTCCAAAGGTCATCTTTTTTATATCCTGACGCATCTATATAAACCTGTTTTCCTGCAAAGTCTACCTTAACCAAAGTATAACTTCCTGAATATTTCCAATTACCTAAAACTATATGAGCCGATATTCCTGCCTTATTGCACAATCTTGCAAGTACCTTGCTATATCCTGTTGCAATAGCCTTTCCATTAACCACACATGATGTGCATCCTTCAAAGTAATTCTTTTCAAAAGCTTCCGTCATATTTGAAACACTGTCAGAGCTTTCCATCATTTCATTATCCATAGTCAAATTATCATCCATCCATTTAAGGAAATAATCAATTGTCTGTTTTTTGCCATATTCTTTAGGAATTTCTTCCACTACTTTATTAAGTATTTTATCTGCCTTCTGTTTCATATCCAAAACTTTTTTCTTTTTTGTTTCATCTATTGTTTCTAATGGTTTCTTTAATTGATCAAGATTATTTACATATCCGTCATCATCAATATTACCCTGCTCATTTAAACCTTCTGCCGGGTATAATAAAATTAAACATTTTACAATCTTCTTTTCTTTTATATCAGTAATATTTTTTGTTATAGAACTAATACTTTGATTTTTTTCTGTCATAGGGACATTTACCATTGCATAAAACAAATCATCTTCTCCGCAATACAAAGCCTGAGTTACCCTTGAATATTCTGTTCCGTTAAGTGGATTGTCAAAATAAAGTTCTCCACCTTTAAAATTTATAATTGCCTCTTTTATTTTTTCATAAGCCTTTTTCTCATTATCACTAAGTTTTTCATAATAATATGTATCATTAAATACCTTATCTTCCCTCGGAGGATTTCCAATCTGGTTCTCATATGGATTAGCTTTATACTTTTGTTTTTCATAAACAGATAAAATGCTCACTAATATTATTAAAATTATTATTGTCCATAAAACTTTTGGATGGTCCTTTACTACTTTAAACATTTAATCCTCCCTTTGTTTATATTAATAGTTTTATTTTTTCTTGATTTTGCCACAAGAAGCTTATTCAAAAAATCTCAAAGGGATGTCTTAACAGACACCCCTTTGATTTAAATATAATTAAATTATTTACAAAGTTTCTTAAATTCATCAGCTACAAACTGTACCTTTGTTCCTATAATAACCTGAACGTTATTCTTTCCTGGTCTTAAAACCCCTGCTACGCCTGCTGATTTAATCTTCTTTTCATCTACGATTGTATTATCTTTTACTTCAAGACGAAGTCTTGTAATGCAGTTATCAATTTCAACTACATTTTCTTTTCCGCCAATACCTTCTAAAATAATAGAAGCAACCTGTGTATAATCATTATTTCCAAGTTCTGCCTGTTTTTCAGCTTCAACATCGTCATCTTCACGACCTGGTGTCTTAAGGTCAAACTTTGTAATTGCGAATCTGAATACTACATAGAATACTATAAATGCTGCAATTCCCAAAGGAATGATTAACCATGTCTTTGATGCTGCAGGAAGTGTTGATGAGAATACTAAGTCTGTACAACCTGCTGAGAATGAGAATCCTGCTCTAAATCCTACATAATATGTAATTACTGTAAAGATACCGTAAAGGATAGCATAAATTAAGTAAAGTACAGGTGCTAAGAACATAAAACCAAATTCAAATGGTTCTGTAACACCACATACGAATGCACAAATTGCTGCTGAAAGTAAAAGACCTGCTGCTACTTTCTTCTTATTATCCTTTGCACAGTGAAGCATTGCTAAAGCTGCACCTGGAACACCAAACATCATACATGGGAAGAAACCTGACATATACATACCAAGTGACCAGCTTACATCTGCTGAAGTCTTACCACCCCAGAAGTTTGTTAAATCACCAAGTCCGATTGTATCGAACCAGAATACATTGTTAAGTGCGTGATGTAATCCTGTTGGAATTAACAATCTGTTAAAGAATGCATATAAACCTGCTCCAACACCACCTAATTTAACGATTCCTTCACCTAAAGCAATAAGTGCACCGAATACTAATGGCCATACAAATAATAATACTACTGATACAAGAATTGAAACAACTCCTGCTACAATGGCTACACATCTCTTACCACTGAAGAATGATAACCAATCAGGTAATTTAGTATCTTTAAACTTGTTATAGCATGTTGAACCAATAATACCTGCCAAGATACCGATAAATGGGTTTACAATCTTGTCAAATGCCAATGTCTTATTAGCATTTTCAGCAATTGCCGGCATAATAGTTGTAACAAATCCTGTGTTTAATAATGTTGTTATCATTAGCCATGATGCTAATGCTGCAACACCACCTGTACCATCATTATCCTTGGATAAACCAACACCAACACCGATTACAAATAAAAGTGCCATATTATCAATTAAAGCAGCACCGGCCTTAACCAAAAATAAACCAATCAAAGGAATAACTCCTTTGATATCACCACCCTGCATTGTTGCAGGACATAAAGCGTAACCGATACCCATTAAAAGTCCGCATATTGGAAGTACGGCTACTGGAAGCATTAATGCCTTTCCTAATTTTTGAAGATATTTCATCATAAAAAACATCCTCCTTTCTCATTATTATAATATTATTTTTAAAATCCCGTCTTTTAGGACTTTATTTACTTTATTTTGTAAGTTCAATTATTGTGTCACCCACACTAACTTCCTGACCAACATTTGTTTTCACTTCTTTATAGATGTCCGAATTGCAGATTATAATAGGGGTAATTACATCAAATCCTTCACCTTTAAGTGCATCAATATCAAACTCTAAAATCAAATCTCCTTTTTTAACCTTGTCTCCTACACTAACTTTAGGTGTAAAATACTTTCCTTTTAATTTTACAGTATCAAGACCTACATGCATTAATATTTCTGCTCCATTATCTGAAACAATACTTAGAGCATGCTTTGTATCAATAACTACTGCCACGCTTCCGTCTATTGGCGAATATAGTTTTCCTTCACTAGGCTCAATTGCCATTCCTTTTCCTAACATTTCCTGACCAAATGTTGGATCGTTAATACTTGAACTTGGAACAGCCATTCCTTTTATTGGTGCTACCAAAACATCATCAGGCGCTACCACTTTTTTTTTCAAAAAATCAAACATTTAATAATCCTCCTATTGCTTATATTTCAATATGTGGCTGAATACGTTTAATGTAAACTGCCAAATATACTTTTTCCTCTTTAGGAATATCATATCCATATTTACTTTGTACAAACTGACTTATTTTCTCACTTATATCATATTCCTTAGGATACTTATTAATAATCATATCTAAAAATTCCTGATCCTGATTGTCCAACAATTCTCCGGCAAACATACGTTGTGCAAAGAATTTCAAATGTGTTATAAACCTTGAGCAGTGTAAACCTAATTCATCAAGTTTTATACCTAATTCTTTTTCAACAATACTGATACATTCCCTAATCATTGTTGTAGCATTAACTGTATCACTCATTCCCATATTGTACTCTGCAATTACAAAATGAAGTGCTATAGATGCAGCTTCATCTTGTGGCAATTTTATTCCTGCCTCACTCTCAATAAGTTCCAGTGCCTTTTCACCAACCAAATATTCACTAGGATAAAAGCTCTTAATCTCATTAAATAAAGGATTTTCAAATAATTCTCCTTTGGTTGACCGTTCAAGCAAGAAATTAATATGATCCGTCAATGAAATATATATACTTGGACTTAATCTTTTAGGCATAACCTGCTGTGCATATGAAATAATGTCTACAGAAAGATTCAAATAATTATGTGGAATCATTTCAATCAATTCACTAAACTTACCAACTTCATCTTCACTATCCAAAACGAATCTCTTTTCAATCTTATCCTCAGCTACTTCGTCTCCAACCTTCTTTTGAAATCCTATTCCTTTCCCCATAAGAACAATCTCCCTATTGTTTTCGTCATGGGTACTCAACACATTATTGTTTATTACTTTATTTATTATCATAATTTTTCCTATTTTATTATCTATATCATATAATAGCTTTACTAAATCATTTGCTTTTTTTCATAAAATTGTTTTTGTAAAAAAAATAGACCTGGCCTCGCAAAAAATAACTTGATCTGCGAAATCCGGTCTTGCCTAACGAAATAGTAACAATCCATAATAACGTTCTCTCAACTGTTAAAATTAGTTTAGCATTTATTTCCAAATATGTCAACAATTTTTCAAATTTTATTCACACTTTTGCACAATCATTCAAAAAAAGGGTCTGACATTGCCAGACCCTCAAAAATTCAATTCTTCCTAATTTAATTTTTCTATTATTTTTACTATTTTCTTACTTTAACTTTCTTAATTTTACTCCAATCACCTGTTACTTTCACATTGCCTGACTTAACTACATATGCGCGTACCTGAATATAATAAGTTTTCTTCTTAAGCTTCTTCAAAGTCTTTTTTACAGATTTTGTTGTTACTGTTTTAGCCTTTTTCAACTTTTTGTTTGTTGAATATTTTATCTGATAGCCTGTAACACCTTTTACCTTCTTAATATTTATCTTAATATTTCTGTTGTTCTTTGAACGTACTACCTTTTTTACGCTTACTTTTCCCGGTCTGCTTACTACAACCTTAGATGTAGTTGTCACTCCATTACCCGTTGTTGTCACTCCATTGTTAGTTGTTGTCACTCCATTATTAGTTGTTGTCTTTTCTTCACTTGGTAGTGTTGTTTTATTTGTTGTGCTTTCTCCGTTATTATAATTAGGATCAGGAATCTGTGTTGTTGTCTTAAATGATACATTAGATAAAGTAATGTTTGCTGCTGAATTAGTTGCTGCTGCATCACCATCACACTTTCCCATTCCAAAGTATAAGTCAAGAACGCCTTCCATATCTTCTGCCAAAGTTACTTGTCTTGAGAAGTTATAAGGCACTCCGGCTTTTAAGTCAATATATTCACCAAATATTTGTTCGTCGCCATCTCCGGCTACTTTTACAAAAACCCTCTTATCCACATCAGATGTCATTGTAAAACTATAGTTATATGTTCTGCCCGGATAGTAATGTAATCCTTTTAAGTACTGCTGAACTCCCCACTGTGAATTACCTATTGATGTAATGTTCATTGTTGCGCCTGTTACTGCTTTGTCTGTAGGTTTTGATGTACCTGAAGCCCCTGCCCAGTCAGAGCCGAAATAAGAACCCCATTTTCCACTACATGTTTCAACAGCATCTTCTGTTACAGTAATCATAGGTCCCGTATACTTAGTTGTTGTTCCTTCAACTTTCTTATATGCTCTAACCCAATCAACTTCCATTGTTGCTGGGAAAGCTGTTTCATCAATGTTATATCCCGGCCACTGACCGCCAATTGCCATATTAAAGATAACAAAGTATTCCTTTCTTACCTCGCTAAATGAGTCGTTTGAAACATCCATCGTTCTATAAACTTTGCCATCCACATACCATCTTAACTTGTCTGCTGTCCATTCAACTCCATATACATGATATTCTGTTCTGTCAGCCACTGCTACTGAACTTCCTGAATCTGCGTTATTATTTCCCGGATCATTAAACCAATGCAATGTTCCATATACAAGATTTTCATCATTGATTGCTTCCATAATGTCTATTTCACCACATTTAGGCCAACCTACAGAATCCTGATTTGCTCCAAGCATCCAAAACGCAGGCCAAACACCTTTAAACTTTGGCATTTTAATTCTCGCTTCAATCTTTCCATATTTGAAGTTCTTCTTATTCTTTGTTGTAATTCTTGAAGATGTATATTTCATTCCGCCATAGTCTTCACGCTTGGCTGTAATCTTCATAGTACCATTACTTACCTTAATATTTCTGTCAGTATAATACTGCTGTTCGTTATTACCCCAGCCCCAGCTTCCTGTTCCTATTTCATAGTTCCATGTGTTAGTGTCAAGATAATTACCATTAAACTCATCTGACCAAACCAATTCATAATTGTCTGCTGCTTTAACAGTATTACTAAAAGCAAATACCGTTCCAATGACAGAAAATGTCAATAAAGCCTTTGTCAATAAACTCTTCTTCATATCATTCTCCTTAATTTTAATTATACGTTCCAAGGTCTTCGTCCACCATTATTCAAACATAGGTAGTACAATACCCTTTGATGCCATAATATATCTAAACAAATAAAAACGTTTTTTGCAAGAGTTTATTGTTATTTTGCACAAAAAAATAACACGCAGGTAATTTCCACGTGCTATTTTACTTAATATGTAATTATTTTAATATTATTCTATGATAAATCTATGTAAATAAATATATATGAATAAATCTATATAAACAAATCTTTGTAAATAAATCAATATGAAAATTAATCTACTGAATTAATAATCCACTGACCATTCTTAGTTGTAGCAGATACTGTAAAACCATCATAATAGAAGAAGCCATCATACTCACCTTCTTCAAGACAGCTCTTATCCTTATCCATACTCTTATACTTTCCAATTGCAGCTACTAACTCATCCATATTCTTTCCAATATACTTTTTAGCAGTACTCTTACCATTGCTACTTGACTTAGCCTTAGTTGCCTTTTCAGAACTCTTCTTTACAACCTTCTTAGCCTTCTTAGTTGTGGTTTCAACCTTTTTAGTTACCTTTTCAGTAGCCGTCTCTGTTACCTTCTCCGTTGTTTCTTCTTTATTTTTTTTCGTAATGGCTGTTTCACCCTTATCAGCCTTCTTCTTTGTTTTCTTTTTTGCCTTTGTAGTAGCCTTTTCCACAGCTGTAGTTTCAGTAGCAGTAGTTGTTTCCTCCACAGTAGTCTCCTGCACAGTTGTTTCTGCAACCGTAGTTGCTGCAGCTGTAGTTGCCTCTTCCTTCTTGCCATTTCCACAACCTACTGTTAAAACCATGGCTGCCATAACAGTTCCAATCATAAAATACTTTCTCATTCTCTATTATCTCCTTAACTTACAATATTTAACAACTTAATATACGTTATTCCATATTCCAAAACATTTTTTAACGCAAACACGTTGATTTTCTTATATAAAATGTTTTGAAATATACCGACGTATATTAAGTTTTTTATTCTTCTAGTTCTAATGATGTTTTTACACCGGAAGAATAGTATTTGTTATCCTTCCGGGTTATTACATCTATGTCGTATGTTCCTGCTTCTACTTGGGATGTGTCTAAGTACATGCCGTAGTCATATCCTTCATTTTTTGACGTTACGTCTATTGGTGCCGGAAATGCTTCATATGTGTATTCATTGTCTTCACTTTTTAGGCGTACATAGATTTTGCTATCGTCATCTATGTATTTTGAATCCACTTTTCCACTTATTGGTACATATTCTTCATCGTCGCCAATTTCTGCAGTTGTGTTGCTGTTTACTTCCATTGTGTTTAAGTTACCTGCTCTTAATGGGGCTGCCATATATGGTGCCTCTTCTATAAGTGAATGTATGTGTCTTTCTACAAGTTCAATTACTACTTTGTCTGCTTTTTTTTCATTTTGCAGATTCCAGTTGTATGGAACTGCCTTTGTAAAATAGCCATTGTGAAATTCATCTGCCACAAACGGTATTAACGCATTTCCAAATGAGTCACGGTACATTACAATTGATTCTTTTTTGTCTTTGCTTTCTGTTTCAATTGATATATCTGTAACTTTTTTGTTGTTTGAAGTTACTTTGTACGAACTTTTTTTATTGTAGATTACATTTGTATCTTTTTTGTTTCCTTTTGGAAATAACATTCCATACAAGTCCCCTGAAAAGTTTTTCTTTATGGTGTGCCTTTCATTAGTATAATCGTAGTGGTCTTTTCCTAAATAGTTAAGTATGGCATTACAGCCCATTGCCGCTCCCTGATTATTCCAATGGCTATCCAGCTTGTGATATACTTCTTTTCCGGAATCAATGAACATTTTCTTTAAATCAACTGTGTTTATATTTTCTTTTTTCATTTCTGCCTGTAATAAGCTGTAATTATTCTGCTCACTTGTTTTTATGTATCGCTTTGGCATATATTCAGGATAAAGCGAGTTCTTATTTGGTGCTATTACAAATAAAAACTGTCTGTTGTTCTGTTCCACATTTTCCTGCAATAAAGATAAAACTCTTCCACAGGAATAGATTTCTCTTTTTGACAAAGTATTTTGTCCAAGATAATCATCTAATGTTTCACTGAAAAACAAATAGCCTTTACTGCCAACTATAACTTTCTCATTTCCTGATTGTCTGAAAACATTCTTCTTTATTATAGCATCTACTTCAATTAAATTCTGCCTAAAAGCAAAATTGTCTGAAAAATAGTCGTTTAACTGGTCAAAAAACTTTACATTTAACTTTCCGCCTGTCTTAATTGACGGAAAAATCTGTACCTGTCTCTGCTCCACGCTTACATCTGTTTTAAAAAATAACATTCCAAGAGATGGTAGACACAGTAAACAGAAAAATATTATTATAAATATTTTTTTCTTCATTTCGGTCACCTCTTAAAATCTAAAATAAATAAACGGATTATAGGTTGCTGTTGCAAGGCTTATAATGCATACAAGTAGTAATCCTATATCTGCTATGTGAATTATTGTTTCATTTATGTTGCTGCCAATCTTTTTAGAAATGGTATTTTCCAACTTCTGTCTTAACGGATATGCAAAAATAATTGCCATTATTATAACAAATATATAATATGGACTAAGAAGTCCTGCCACAAAGCTGATTGACTTTACTTCCATATTAAAGCCGGTAAACATTGTTTTTAACATCGTAAGACCAAGTCCTACTGAATCTGCCCTGAACATTACAAATCCGCAAACCACAACTATCCATGTAATAATATTTTTTATAATGCTATTTTTTATTTTAATTATACTGCCCAATGTGTCTTCTATTACATTGGCAACTCCGTGGATTAATCCCCATATTACAAATGTCCAGTTGGCTCCGTGCCATATTCCTGTCAGAAGAAATACTATCATCTTGTTAAATTCACATCTAAACTTTCCTTTTCGATTTCCACCTAAAGGTATGTAAACATATTCTCTAAACCAAAGTGATAGGGAAATATGCCATCTTCGCCAAAAATCCTTTATTCCTTTTGCGCTGTATGGGTGATTAAAGTTTTCATTAAACTCAAAACCAAATATTTTTGCCATTCCTATTGCCATATCAGAATATCCACTAAAATCATAATAAATCTGAAGTGTATAGGCTATTGCCCCAACCCATGCCACAAGAAAATTATAATCGGTAATCTTTAATGCAAATATTGAATCCGCCATATATCCTGTGGCATTTGCAATAATAAGCTTCTTTGTAAGGCCTCTTATAAATCTGCTAATTCCTTCAGTTGTTTTTTCAATACTGCTTGTTCTGTTGTTAATCTGTTTTGCTATTTCATTGTATCTGATAATAGGTCCGGCAATAAGTTGCGGAAAGAATGATACATAAAGCATCAGGTTAAATAGATTCTTCTGAACCATTTCAGGATTTCTGTACACATCAATTACATATGACAATGCCTGAAATGTAAAAAATGAAATTCCTATTGGCAGGGCAATTCCCGGAATCTTTATATTAAGTCTTCCTGCATAATTAATATTTTCTAAGATAAATGCTGTGTATTTAAACACACACAGCACACCTATATTACAAATAACTGCTATTATTAAGACAATCTTTTTTCCTGCTATATTATTAGCCTTACTAAATCTTCCCTCCATCAAACCAAATATGTAATTAGCTATTATTGAACCAATCATTAATAATACATATATTGGCTCTCCAAATGCATAAAATATTAGGCTTGCGATAATCAATAATGTATTCTTCCCCTTTATTCCCGGCACTATAAAATATAATGCGCAGACAATAGGCAAAAACACAAAAAGGAATATTGCCGAACTAAAAACCATAATCTGCTCCTCGTAAACGTTGTCTGTATTTCTTAACGTCTTATCTATGTTTTTATTAGATTTTTCTCTTGTCTACCGGATGACAATTGTAATTCTTATACGATAAATTATAGTACTTGTTATAATCCTTTGCTCTTGCAAATAAAGCGTCATATACTTTTCCGTTTAATTCAACCCATGCATGTTCTGAATCATGTGCCACATAAACATCCTTGTATCCTGCTTCGTGAAGTAAAAATGCAAGTGCTGCTGATTCTGAAACACAACAACCATCTCCGTGGATAAAAATATCATCTGCGAAAGTTGACTCCCAACCTTTCTGCTTATAAATCTTTTTAAGGAATCTATATCTCTTATATGGACGTTTTGCAATCCAGTCAAAACATTTTCTTAGTTTCTGCTGCTTTGTATCTGTATATTTGCATAATTCATTTAACTGCTTTCTTGCTCTCATCATTGTTTTGATTTTGGCAACGCTAAGTTCAGTCTGCTTAGCCTTTCCGGCTTTGTCAAGTTTAATTCCGTCAACAGTACATTTCTTAGCCATCTTTCCATTAGTACGTCCGAAATAGTAATAGTCATTTTTGTACTTAGCCCAACCTGTAACCATTACTCCTTTTTTATCAAAAAGGTATGTTTTATTCTTTACTGTAACTAACTGGTTCTTTATTTTTTTGCCTGATATCTTGCAATAAGTCTTGCCCTTTTTAATTTTAAATTTTGCAACAGGGGTTTTCTTTTTCTTACTGTTTGCTTTTATTGTTTTATTATTTGAATCTGTGTTATTTTTGTTTACAGTTTCTTTATTGTTTAAATCTGTATTTTTTTTGTTTACAGTTGTTTTCGTTACGTTACTTTTGCTTTCCGCCTGATTTGTTGTAGTTGGTGTTTTGTCATTTGTTACTGCTGTCGTCGTTACTGCGCTTATCATTCCTACGCAAATCATTACTACCAGAAAAGTCATTATTTTCTGTGTCATCTTTTTCGTTCTTGTGTTCTTCTCTTTCATCTTTCTGTGCTCCCTTCATTTTCCATAACCTTAGTTATCCCGTTATGTCAATCGTAAAATATCAGATAACCTTCCCCATATTTTAATCAAGTAATATCATGTGATGTCATTGTGATATTTGCTATGTACATAATAGCACTAAAAGTTTTATTTTCAAGCTGTTTTTTCCGTAATTTTGTAATATTTTTATATTGTTTCTTAATGTCATATTTTAACTACATTTAGGCTACATTTTGGAATAATCTTATTACATTTTCGTTACATTTTTAACAAAGAAAAAACTATTTTCATAACATTTATTTAATCCGGCTTCGATGTTCCAAAAGAACAATCTATGTAATCAGATTTACCTTATGAAAATAGTTTTTCTATAATCATTTAAATTATATTTTTACGATATGTTTTACGGACGCTGTCCAAGTCCACCTTCCAATGTTATTGTTTCGCCTGTCATAAATTTAAAATCCGGTGAAGCAAGCTGAACGCAAACACGACCGATTTCTTTTTCTACATCGCCATAATGTCCCATAGGTGGCATTTTAACGTTAGCCTTAAATGCTTCCGGATAAGCTTTTTCAAAGTTTTCAAGTTGTGCTGTCCATGCTAGTGGGCAAACAATGTTAACATTAATTCCATCCGGTCCCCATTCTGTTGCTGCAACTCTTGTCAAACCTCTGATTCCTTCCTTAGCCGCCGCATATGCGCACTGACCATAATTTCCAAACAAACCTGCGCCTGATGCAAAGTTGATAACTGACCCCTTAGTTTCTTTCAAATATGGATAGCATGCCTTCATATAATGAAATGTTGCATATAATCCTGAGTAAACTGCTAAATCAAACTGTTCAGTTGTATGGTCTGCCAATGTTACACCTGAGGCAGATGCCTGTGCATTATTAATTAACACATCAATTCTTCCAAAGGCATCCATTGCCTGCTTTGCAACGCTTTCAGCTAATGCTTCATTATCAGCGCCTGCACTTATGTCTGCCTGGACCGGAAGAACCCTAATTCCATATTTTTTTTCTAATTCTTCCTTGGCATCAGTAAGCTTTTTAACATTTCTACCTGTAATTACAAGATTGGCACCTTCCTTGGCATATGCTGTAGCTATACCATATCCTATAGATCCACAACTTCCGTCGCTTAAGACTGCTCTTCCTCCGCCTGTAATAATTGCTGTTTTCCCTTTCAATGTACCCATATCATTACCTCCTACAAAATATGTTACTATTACTTTATATTAATTTTTTTGTAAGAACTCCAGTCACCATAATAATTCTTATTGTCTGACTTATAATATGCTCTTACCCTTACAAAATAATTCTTTCTATTTTTTATCTTTGATAAAGTTCCTGTACTCTTTCTTGCAGAAATTCTTCTATATTTGGCTCTGGATGTTGACTTTCTTCGACCATATTGAAGCTGATATCCGGATGCATTATAAACATTGTACCAGCTTACTTTAATTTTCTTCCTGCCTGTACGTTTAATTTTTAAATTTGAGACTTTTGATGGTTTAATTACAACAGTAAAAGTTGCTTTTACACCACTTCCGTCTGTTGCCTTAGCTATTACATTGACTTTTCCCGGTTTATAAGCTCTTAAAATTCCTGTGTTTGTATCAATAACAGCACTTCCCGTATTACTTACTTCCCACTCAATATCTTTTGCAGTTGCATTGTCAGGTTTTACAATAGCCTTCAATCTTATTGTTTTGTTAACTGAAACCGTCTTATTTCCTGTAACATTTATGCTTTTCACGTAATTATTAAATGAATAAGATATTGAATATATTCTCTTATACTTTCCTGTGCTCTCCTCATCTTCAGTTAATACTTTTATGTAATACACACCAGGCTTTAAAGTAATCTCTTCGCTATACTTAACTGATTTTCGATGTCTTCCGCCTTTAACTTTTTCTTCTTTTATAAGAGACAATTCGTTGTCATATAACTGAAAAGTGGACTGTCCTGCATTGGATTTATAATTGATAATAACTTTGCTCTCTTCGTCTATAATTATCTTATAGTATTCGCACCCATGTTTCTCTGAAAGTGTTGTAGTTACACTTTCATCTTTCTGCAACTCTCCTGCATTCCCAATAGTCTGACTTATATCGTTATTATCTGAATTATCCAAATTTGATTCTGCTGCATTGGTCTGTATCATCAAGGAAAACACTACACAAAATACTAATATAATTCCTGTCAATGTACTCTTAACTACATCCTTCACTTTATCTCTCCTTCATACCCCTGACTATAGCACATTTATGGTACGTTTTCTTTATTTTTGTTGCATATTTTTTATCATTTGCAGTAGCTCCATATCCTCAGCCTGTACCTTAATATTAGCCTTTAATGGTTCACCGTCAGGTGGGGTAACAGTTAGTTCGATTACACTGCCTTCTTTTACTTCCGGCTGGATTCTTGCAAAAAATTTTGGAAGCATTGGATGGCGTGTGACAAACTTTTCAAACATGCCTTTAAATTTCATCATCTCTAATGGATTCATTGTTTTTCTCCTTTTCGTTAACTTTTCCAAATAAATTCAGATTTTTTTATGCAAACACGTTAATTTAATTATTGTTTTCTAATAAAAAATTTCTGAACTTATTATAAAAGCCATATACTTTGGTATATCTTAACAGTAAAGTTAGTTATGTGTCAACGATATTAAATATAGGCTATGTAGTTAATTATGTGTCAACGATATTCAATCTAGGCTATGCAATATGAATAAGATTTGATGGTATAATAGTTTTGCGAATGTACCTAAAAAAACGGACAACTTGAAATAGCGGGGTACGTTTATTGCAAACTCAAACTATATGTTGTATAAATTTAATTGCTTTTTAGGTGAGTGTACCCCGAAAAATAGCCTTTTTGAAATGTCGGGGTACATTTTTATCGACACAAACTATATGTTGTATAAAATCATTGAAAATTTAAGCAAATGTACCCCAAAAATAGAGAAATTTTATATATTGGGGTATTTCAGCCTTAGGCACATATAATATATTGCAAACATTAACCTCAATGTTGCTAATTGCGTACCCAGAAAATCAAGTTTTTTTAAATAGCGGGGTACAAGCAGTCAAAAATGTCACACATAGCTTGCATATGACATATAAAAATGCCAAATTCGTACCCAGGAAAATCAAACTTTTTAAATAGCGGGGTACATAACGCAAAAAGGGCTCCAATGCTGATTAGCATATTGTAATAAACTAATTAGCATCGTGCCCTTTTAATTCGGATTAATTATAATTCTTGAATATGAATTATCAAAACTTAAATAGCATTACTTATTTCGTATCTCCTGTCTTTTATCATATATAAATTTGGTGCCAAAACACTAAAATTTTAATTACTGCTATTGCCGCACCTGCTATAACTACAAGTACAATATTTGAAAGAATATTACTTCCTCTTTTACAGTAACCACTAATTCCCTGATAGTTATACATTGCATGTTTTGATCTTTCAATCAAATCAAGGAAATCCGGATTTTCCATATTTTTAAAATCTGTTGTAAATGATTTTCTAAGATATTTTGAAACTAACCCCTTATATACCTTGTCCCAGGCATACTCGCCTACATATTGAGCCTTTGTGTTAATAAGCTTTACTACAAGAATTATAATTCCCACTGCTACCAACACTTTAATCATTGTGTCTGTTGTAACTTTATTTTCTACTAATGCCAATACAATCTTTGGAATATAAATTCCAATAAGCATATACAATGCCGACAATACTCCCATTACAATCATTGCTATAATAAACTGATTGTTTAACTGCCATGTCAGCTTTACTGCATATACGAAATTGTTAAACATTCCATGCTTAGTCGCCTGTATTCCTTTTCGCTCCCTTTCGTGAGATGCAGAAAAGAAATTCTTAATTGCCTCCAATATTTTCTTCATATACATTCCCTCTTTTACTTTCATTGTGGGGGTCCTATGGTAACTATTGCAACTCTTTTAATTTTCGCAACTCTATGCAACTTTTTTTGCAACTCTTACAACTCTTTTTGCAACGAACTTTTCGGGGATAAATAATAGATTTTAACAAATTTAGAATTTGATTAGAATAAATTATTGATTTTTCAATACTCCCTCTTTTTCTACACTAAAAACAGTATAACATAATATCTATGATTTTGGGAAACTATTTAAACTTCCAGTTTATGTAGTTTGGTAGAAGACAAGGTTAATTCAATTCAAGTAGGTAATTACCCCATAGAAGCAAGTTTATGCATACTATGGGGTAGATTTCAAGATTCATTGTTATTGAAAATAATATGAATTGCCCCATATGATTAAGTTTTCTCTTTTTATGTGGCAGATACAAAGATTCATCATATTCAAACTAATATGTAACTACCACATAGAACCGAGTTCTCATATTCTGTGAGGTAAGGTTGTACCATACGAACAAGAAATTTCAAATATGGTACAGATATTAGCTTGTTCCTGCTTAACGCAGAAGAAATCTGTACCATACAAGCAAGAAATTTTACATATGGTACAAATACGAGCTTGTTCAATCTCAAATCAGAACAAATCTGTACCATACGAGCAACAAATTTCATATATAGTACAAATACAAGCTTGTTCAATCTCAAATCAGAACAAATCTGTACCATATGAGCAAGAAATCTCATATATGGTACAAATATAAGTTTGTCCCAGCTCAAATCAGAAAAAATCTGTACCATACGAGCAAGAATTTTCATATATGGTACAGATATTAGCTTCTTCCAGTTCAAACCTGAACAACTCTGTACCATATAAAAAAGAATTACCGTATATGGTACAAATATAAGTTTTACGCGATGTTTATTAGCTTCACTCCAGTCCACATCTCCTTGTCCTTTGGACAAGAAGCATTCCTTGCATTCAGCTCGGTCAAATATAATATGTTTATATCCTTTCCATAAATGCAAAAAAAAAGAACTATGCTACAATAAATTTCCAGTATCAAACATAGTTCTTTATTACTCTGATTTAATTTAAATTTCTTATATTATAATGCTTCCTTGATTGCAGCCATTAATTCATCATATGTTTCAAAAGCTGGAAGTTCAGGATATTCTTTCTTGATTTCATCTGTGCTTCTGAATAAAAATCCTGCCTTACTTGCCTTAATCATTCCAAGGTCATTGTGGCTGTCTCCGCTGGCAATTGTGTCATATCCGATTGACTGCAATGCCTTTACCGTAGTAAGTTTTGAGTTTTCAATTCTCATCTTAAATCCTTTGATTTCTCCATCTTCTGCTACTTCCAATGAGTTACAGAAAATTGTAGGATAACCTAACTTCTTCATTAAAGGTCCTGCAAACTGTGTAAATGTATCACTAATAATAATTACCTGAGTAATCTCTCTTAATTCATCTAAAAATTCTTTTGCACCAGGCATAGGATCAATCTTTGCAATTGTTTCCTGAATTTCCTTAAGTCCTAATCCGTGCTCTTTTAAGATGTTAATTCTATAATTCATAAGCTTATCGTAATCAGGCTCATCTCTTGTTGTTCTCTTAAGTTCAGGGATTCCTGTTTCTTCTGCAAATGCAATCCATATTTCAGGAACTAATACTCCCTCTAAATCTAAACAAACAATATTCATTTTCTCGTTTCTCCTTTAGTCCATTAAAAGTCGTACATTCACACTGTACAGTTCAACATTGTAGCATACTTTTTTTAATTTGTCTAAAAGTTATAAGTCATTATTCAACCTGTGCTTACACAATGGTGAAATAATGACCTTTGTGCACAACAGTTAGCTTTCATATATTGGCTCAAAATCATCTGCTCCATGACCGCATAACGGACAGGCATAATCTTCCGGCAACTTATTTCCCTCATAAACATAATTGCAAATCTTACATCTCCAACCAACAATTTTTTTGCCATCTTCTTTTGCAGATGCTGCATTGTTTTTCGGCTTTATTTCATTTTGATATTTTGCATAAGTTATAGGCTCTTTATCGCTTAATACCTTTGCATCAACAACTTCTGCAATAAATAATGTGTGTGTTCCAAGATCATGTTGCTCAACAACTTTTCCACTAATAACTGCGCAGGATTGCCAGCCAAGATATGGTACATCATTACAATCTGTAGGTGGTGTAATGTTTCCAAACTTGTCCACATCTCTTCCTGACTGAAAACCAAAATGCTTTATTGTTTCAAATGTACAATCATTGTCCAAAATGCTTACTGCAAAAATACCACTTTCTTTAATCAAATCGCAAGTGTAGTTACTGTTCAATACCGAAATTGCTATTCTTACAGGATTGCCTGCTACCTGAATACAAGTGTTTGTAATACAACCGTTAGCCACTTCACCTGCCTTAGTTGATACCATAAATACTCCGTAACTTAAATTATATATTGCTTTTTTGTCCATATCTAATCCTCCATTTCACTATATTGATTATTTTCCGTTTTGCTTTTTATTTATAATATCATAACATTTTTATGGTTCCAACATAAATACTTTGGAAAGCAATTTTTTATTTGTAATTATCTATTGACTATTGTATTATACCCGATTTATTATATTTGAGAAGAAAAAGAAAGGATTTTTTATTTATTATGGACCAACAAAAGTATAAAACGGAGAACAAAATTTTAAGGCTGTCACTGGGAGGCACCATTACTTTTACAGTATTTGAAATCATCGCTTCCTTTGTCTTAGGTTCAAAAACCGTAATGACTGACGGCATATTTGACTTGTTTGACTTATTACTATTGCTTCCAATGTTTATTTTGGTTCCTTTTCTATACAAACCTGTTTCTGAAAAGAAACCTTATGGTTTTTCTCAAATTGAATCATTACTTGTTCTTGTAAAATATATTGTTTTACTTATTGTAGTTATCAATATGATTACAAACAACATTACAGTTTTACTTCACGGTGGACACACAGTTGATGCCACAAACGTTCTTATATATGAAGCTTCTCTTTGCGTGTGCTGCATAATTATGTACCTTGTCCTTCATTATCTTAGCCGTGACTATTCCTCAATGATAATTAAATCAGAGCTTTATTTGTGGAAGGTTGACATTGTAAGTACTCTTGGAATTTCAGTTGCATTTTTGTTCCAGATTTTTCTTACACACAGCCCAATTAATTTTATTATCCCTTACATAGATTCTTCTGTGGCAATTATTGTTGCATTATTCCTTGTAAAAGAGCCAATTGTGCAGATTATCAAAAACTTAAAGGAATTGGTTTTATTCTCGCCTGATCAACAGATTATGGATGAAATCAGAGAAGTTGTAAATAAGGACATTAGCAATTATGAATATAGTCTTGATTTCTTAGATGTTACACAAACAGGGCGTAAAACATGGATTGAAGTCTACGTTAAAAGCAAAAATGACACTGTAAAAATCAAGGATTTCAAAAAAATACAGGAACATATCACAAAAGATTTGATAGACAAATTTGACCAGATTTATGTTGAAATAGTTCCTTCTCTATAACTTGTAATTATAATTTACGATTAAATTTCAAAAATACTTTTCACAAAGGAGATTTTAAATGAACCTTATAAAAGAAAAATACAAAGGCTTATTAGTTTGCCTTGCAATCGCAATTCCTGCCTGGATACTTGGCAAAATCTTTCCTATTATTGGAAGTGCCGTTATTGCTATCATTGCCGGTATGGTTATTGCTTTATTCTGGCAACCGGGAAAAACTTTCAAACCGGGAATTACTTTTACATCAAAAAAAATACTTCAGTATGCAGTTATTTTATTGGGCTTCGGTCTTAATCTTAACGTAATATTTAGTACCGGAAAGCAATCACTTCCAATAATTATTTGTACAATTTCCACATCTTTGATTATAGCATTCGCACTTCACAAAGCTATGCACATTGATTCAAATATCAGTACTTTAATCGGTGTAGGATCTTCTATTTGCGGTGGTTCTGCCATTGCTGCAACAGCACCTATTATTGATGCAGATGATGACGAAGTAGCTCAGGCTATTTCTGTTATTTTCTTTTTCAATGTTTTAGCTGCTTTATTGTTTCCAATGTTTGGACATTTCTTAGGCTTTGATACAACATCCGGTGAAGCCTTTGGTATATTTGCCGGCACTGCTGTTAATGATACTTCATCAGTTACAGCTACTGCTTCTACTTGGGACAGTATGTGGAACCTTGGAACTCAGACACTTGATAAAGCCGTTACAGTTAAGCTTACAAGAACTCTTGCAATAATTCCTATTACTTTGGTTCTCGCTTTATTTAGGGCAAAACAGTCGGGTAGCAATTCAAATGAAGGTGGATTTAGTTTTAAGAAAGCTTTTCCTATGTTTATTTTGTGGTTTATTGTTGCTTCTCTTATTACAACAATTGCCATAAGTCTTGGTGTTCCATCATCAGTATTTGCACCACTTAAAGAGCTTAGCAAATTCTTTATTACTCTTGCCATGGCTGCCATCGGTCTTGGCTGTAATGTTGTCAAGCTTATCAAAAATGGTGGCAAACCTATTTTGCTTGGTGGCTGTTGCTGGATTGGTATAACTTGCGTAAGCCTTTTACTTCAGCACGTTTTAAGCATTTGGTAAATATAGAATTTAGTTAGCATATAATTTGGTAAATAACGACACTTATTCCAATGACCTCCTATTGCTTAAATATTACAAAATTGTTACAATTCTTTTTGTAATTGGCCAGTACAAATCTTAAAATAAGGAGGACGAAACTATGTGTTTTAAATTCAATAGTTGCGACCAGTTATTTAACGCTATTTGCAAATTCTTTAACTTTGGTTGTTAATTAGTTATTTTTTTAAAAAATATTCATATGTGCTTTGGCACAAAAAAACAGAGGACGATGTTTTGTTTGCCTGTTAGATGTTTAATCTAATGAAAGCAAGACACACCTCTGTTTTTTATATACTTATTTAAAAATATTTTCTATTATTTCTTAACTTCTAGTTTTTTATTAATATTAAAATTCAAGTCTTATTTTATACTTTATTAAATTTTTTTGCTATCAACCTTAAAGCAATTTCATTAATTTACAGTTCTCAATGCCTGCGTCCCAGAATTTTTCCAACGGAATATTTTGCACCTGACACACAATGCTTGAATCCATTGCTCCATGTCCCACAATAATAACATCCTTACCTGCATCTAACTGTGGCTGAACTACTTCCTTAAGAAAACTTCCTGTTCTGGCAAATAAATCATCAAAAGTTTCTCCATCTTCCACACCCGGATAATTAGCCGGATCCTTAAACAACTTTCTAATAGGGCTTCCCTCTATCTGAGACGGATGTGTTACACCTTCATACACGCCAAAACACATTTCCATAAGCCTGTCGTCATATACAATAGGAATGTTTCTTCCTTCCAAAACAATTTCGGCTGTCTGCTTTGCCCTAACAAGCGGTGAGCAATAGCATATGTCAAAATTAACATCTTTATATTTTTCTTTGGCTTGCTCTGCCATCTGAATGCCTTCTTCATTTAATGGAATATCTGTACGACCTTGAAGCTTATGCTTGGCATTCCAATCTGTTTTTCCGTGTCTCATAATATATAACATAACTTTTCTCCATATCTTTTGCTAATCTAATATAATTTATACGGATATAAGCTTAACTCATTCAGGTTATTTTCGCAACTGTGACTTCATTGGAACAAATTCAATTTTCAGCTGCATTCCCATACCTGCTGCAAATCTCTTTAATAATTTTAAAGATGGATTTGTATTTTTCCTTACTCTATGTTATGCTTTCTAAATACATCTAAAAAGGTAATAAGGAAGGTAAAAATGTTATGAAAAAAAATAATGAAAAAAGAAGCTCTTTCTCTGGAAAGCTAGGCTTCGTTCTTTCGGCTGCAGGGGCTTCTGTAGGACTTGGAAATATTTGGAGATTTCCTTATCTTGCTGCTAAATACGGTGGTGGTATCTTCTTATTAATATATATTGTCCTTGCCCTTACTTTTGGATATACAATGATTGTAGCTGAAACTTCTATTGGTCGTATGACTAAGAAAAGCCCTGTTGGTGCTTTTAAATCATTTAGTAACTCTAAGTTTGTATCTTTAGGCGGATGGATTAATGCCATCATTCCTATACTTATCGTTCCGTACTATTCTGTTATCGGTGGCTGGGTTATTAAATATCTTGTCGAATATATTATTGGTGACAGCAAACTTTTAGCAGGTGATGACTATTTTACGGGATTTATTTCAGGCGGTTTTTCTGCAGAAATTTGCTTTATTATATTTACTTTTATAACTTTGGCAATTATTTATGCAGGTGTTAGAAGCGGTATTGAACGTGTATCAAAATTTATGATGCCTATACTTGTTGTTCTTTCACTTATCATTATGATTTATTCTATAACAAGACCGGGAGCAATGGCCGGTGTAAAATATTTTCTTGTCCCTAATGTTAAGAACTTTTCATGGATGACTGTAGTTGCGGCAATGGGACAGATGTTTTATTCACTATCTATTGCAATGGGTATTTTGATTACATTTGGTTCTTATATGAAAAAGGATTTGTCAATTGAAAGCTCAACTAAAAACGTTGAAATCTTTGATACTGCTATTGCCATTATGGCAGGACTTATGATTATTCCTGCTGTTTTTGCTTTCTCAGGTGGAGATCCTGATGCGTTAAAAGCCGGTCCTTCACTTATGTTTATTACAATTCCTAAGATGTTTGAAAGTATGGGACTTAGTACAGCTGTTGGTATACTTTTCTTTACATTAGTACTTTTTGCTGCACTTACAAGTTCAATAGCCTTAACAGAAAGTGCTGTTTCAACTTTTGAGGACGAATTTGGATGGGGAAGAAAGAAATCAACTATTATCCTTGGTGGTATTATGATTGTTCTTGGCAGTCTTTCATCATTTGGCTATGGTCCTTTAGGCAGCATCAAAATTATTGGAATGCAGTTTTTAGACTTCTTTGATTTCTTAACTAATTCAGTAATGATGCCAATTGCTGCATTTGCTACATGTATTCTTGTTTCAAAAATAATTGGTCTTAAGAAAATCGAAGAGGAAGTTCTTCACGGCGAAGGCACATTCCGCAGAAAGAAAATTTTTAACTTTATGATTAAATACCTTTGCCCATTATTTGCGGCAATAATACTTTTAAGTTCAATTGCAAATGCATTTGGATGGATAACAATCTAAGGATTATAAGAGTGCGAAGCACGTAGCAATCTGTGTAATCATATCTTTTTTTAAAACGTACCCCACTATTTCTATTTTTTGAAATGGTGGGGTACGTTTTCTTTTGTTTCAATCTATATGTTGTGTTAAATTAGTAGGATTTGGGGCTAACGTACCCCGAAAATATAGAAATTTTATATATCGGGGTATTTTGGTTGCTGGCATATACAATATGTTGTGTGAACAAGTGTAATATTGCTGATTTCGTACCCCGAAATTTAACCAAATCTCTATGTCGGGGTACGCCGTACTTTTTACTTCTCATATTGTTGTTTCCTTTATCCTAACTCCCTATGGTTTTAGACAAAGAAGATGCCATATTATTGATTTACTCTCTAATATGGAACCTTCTTGTTTTTTATTTAATTTTAGCTTTTTTGCTTAAGCCTCTCTTAACAAGAATCTTTTTGTAAGATTTCTTCTTGCTCTTTGGAACCGTTATTTTTGCTTTCTTGTTTATACTTTTGAAAGCCGATTTTCCAACCTTTTTTAAAGTCAATTTCTTTGACTTGATTTTAATATTCTTAAGTTTCTTACAATTATAGAATGCCTTACTTCCTATTTTGCTAACGTTCTTTTCAATTGTAATACTTGTAAGATTCTTGCATTTCTTAAATGCATTGCCCCCTATTGCTGTAACTTTATAAGTAACATTTCCTATCTTAATTTGTGATGGAATAGTTGCTTTTTTAAGTTTCTTATCAATAGGGCAAACATATTCTACCTGCTGGTTCGGCACAATCACTCTGTAGATTGCGTTGGTTGTAGCATCTTCATAAGTACTTCCAACATTATACTCTTCTTTCAAAACATCTACTGTCTCAGTTTTAGTCTTTCCACAAACTGTACAAGTATATGTTCTTGTTCCCTGTTCTGTATATGTTGGCTCTTTTGTTATTTTTCCAGAATCCCACTTATGGCCTTTGGCTTCTGTCTTTATTGTAGTTCTGCTTAATTCCTTTCCACATACTGTACAGTAAATTACTTCATCATAGCTTCCACCATTTTCACACGTTGACTCTGTGGCATTCTCGATTTTCTTCTCGCCTGCTACGTGACCTTTGGCTGGAATTGTTGTTATTTCTTTTCTTTCATCACAACGTTTACAATGAATTGACTTTAGACCTGTTTCTTCACAGGTTGCTTCTTTATCAACTGTAAAATCATTATCCCAATCATGTCCTAAGGCTTCAACTTTTTCTGTCTTTGTCTTTCCACAGACTGTACATTCGAATGTCTTAACTCCTTCTTCCGTACAGGTTGGTTCTTTTGTTATTTTTCCAGAATCCCACTTGTGACCTTTAGCTTCTGTCTTTACTGTAGTTCTGCTTAACTCTTTACCGCATACTGTACAATAAACGACCTCATCATAACTTCCTCCAGCTTCGCATACTGCTTCTGTGGCATTCTCGATTTTCTTCTCGCCTGCTACGTGACCTTTGGCTGGAATAACTGTTTCATCCTTCTTGATGTCACATCTCTTACAATGAATTGACTTTAGACCTGTTTCTTCACAGGTTGCTTCCTTATCTACTGTGAAATCATTGTTCCAATCATGTCCTAAGGCTTCAACTTTTTCTGTCTTTGTCTTTCCACAGACTGTACATTCGAATGTCTTAACTCCTTCTTCCGTACAGGTTGGTTCTTTTGTTATTTTTCCAGAATCCCACTTGTGACCTTTAGCTTCTGTCTTTACTGTAGTTCTGCTTAACTCTTTACCGCATACTGTACAATAAACGACCTCATCATAACTTCCTCCAACTTCGCAAGTTGACTCTGTGGCATTCTCAATCTTAGTTTCGCCTGCTATGTGACCTTTGGCTTCAAGCTTTTCCGTCTTCGTATCTGTTATTGCTTCGTTGTTGTATTTGCCTGTTGCTGTATGCACTATACTTCCATCTTCTTCACAAGTAGGTTCTGTTCTTTTAGTCTGCACATCGCAGTCTATCCCTACCACATGCTCGCTATTGTATTCACACGTATACACTGCTTTACAAGTACTATAGTCGCTTGACCACTGAAAGTCCGGTCCAATGTAGTTGTGAATACAGATTTTGTTTACCTTTGTTGTTAAGTTTGAAATGTTGCATTCCTGATTTGTTGCGTTGGAGTCTGTTAATTCATCTACTACAAGCTGGAATTTGCCTGTTACATTTTCATTTTTTGTGGCTTTAAAGGTTAGCTTTATAACTTGTCCGTCAGCTTTTATGTTTCCTGTTGACATAAAGGCAAATTTAACTTTTCCTTTAGTTGAAGTTGAAACATTAGTAAATGAATTTTTCAAAATCCCATCAGAAAATGACGCATCCTGTATTTCAAATATATCTTTGTCATATTCAAGATAAGCTGTCATTGAAGCTATTCCTGAATTGCCTGCCAGATTAATTGTAACGTCAAATGTTTCCTGTGAATCTATTGAATCAAGACCATTTACCGTAAACAAATTATCTGACTGCTGCTCTGACGTTGATATTGTTGCTTCATAACTTCCATCAAAAGTGCATTCCTGCAACTGCTCGTTTGTTATTGTTACATCTGATAATGAAATGTTACTAGATGTTGACTTCTCTAATGGTACAAACTGAATGTTCAAAAAATTCATCGTCAAGTTATAACATTTGCTAAAGGCATAAGCTACTTTAACCTTACCTTTTTCAATTTTATTATAAGAAATCATCAAACCTTCAACATTCTGATTAGCCGTAACTCCTTGAAATCTTACCTTTTCTTCATCATAAGACAAAATAAAACTGCCTGACATTACGCCTTCATTACGGCTAAAACCAAATTTACAATTTACTGTATCATTAACATTTGCATCGGAAACTCCTTCAAAATTAACCTGATAATTGCTGCTAAATGGATTATCCACATTTATACTTAATTCTGAATCGATGCTTAAATCAATGGTTGAAAGATTCTTGTCGTATGCTTCATTTATTTTATTTTCAAATATGCACTGCTCATTTCCAACAAAATCGGCTGTATAAGTAATTGTAAATAATTCCTTGTTATCTACTGACAAGCCATTAAGATTAACCATTGCTATACTAACTGTTCCCTGATTTTCTTTGGCTGAAGTTACTGTAGAGCCTAGTTCATTTCCAAATTTGCATTCAGAATAACGTAACTTCTCATTATTATATTTAATTGACATTTGAAGACTACTAAGGTCAACTATGCCCTCACCATAATAATGTACATTGACAACACCATTACTCTGTTCATAAGACGTCCATATTCGTGGATTTGTGTCTGCTTTTACTATTGTATTAGCAGGGACTATTGCCCCTGCTAATAATGAAACTACAAGAACGATGCTTACAATGAATTGATAAATTTTATTCTTTATTTTCATTTAAACACCTTCCTTACTTAAACTGAGTTATTTCTCCTGTTGCATACTGCAAAATTCTCATGGCATCTACTGCTGTAATCTTACCGTCACCGTTAACATCTGCTAAGCCAAGTATTGCATCTGTAGGATTATCAAGTAATGCCAGTTTCAATGCAAGCATAGCATCTACTGCCGTTACTTTTCCGTCCATATTTACGTCGCCTAATTCATAGCTTGTGGCACTTGAATTAACAAGAACAATAATGCTTGCCTTCTGGCTGCTCTTTTCAAGCGATGCTGAAATAACTGCATAACCATTGCCTTTTGCTGTAATAATCCCGTCTGAATTAACTTCTGCAACCGCTGTGTTACTTGAAGTCCACTGAAGACTTCTCTTCTCGTTACTTGTATCATTTCTAACCTGTGCATCAACTGAATATGTTTCATCAGGATACATTGTTACAATATCCTGTCCAAATTCCACATATGCTTCATCCTTAAATATTTCAATTGGGATTTCACACTTAGCATTGTTATAATATGCTGTTACTGTAGTAGAACCAGTTTTAGTTAATTCAAATACACAAGTTCTACCATTGTCTGTTGACTGAACAAGTTTAACTGAATCGTTATAAGACCAGTTAATAGTTGCTATTGATTCTATTGGCTTAGCCTGTAACTTGATAGTAACAATATTGCCTACAGTTCCTGAATACTTGTTTTGTTCAGAAGTAATCTCTTTAACAGGAAGTTCGTTAACCTGAACATCAATATATGTTGTTTTTCCATCACAACTAACCGTAACTGTAGTACTTCCACTCTGAATTGCCGTAAATGAACCATCATCATTCTGTTTAAGTACACTTGAATCATAGCTATAATCTGCATAATCATGATATGTGGCATTAGCAGGTGAAACTGTTACATTAGGTGTAAATGAATCTCCTATATCTAAAGTAGCACTTGATTTTTTAACTTTAATATCATTTACAGGAACGTATTCACTCTGTTCAATAAATGATATTCTTTCAGAATCATAATCTAAGTTTTCTACTTCTACACCATTAATCTTGACACTGATTACTTCAGGTCGAACTTCGGTAGATTCGTTATAATATTCAAAATATCCCAGTTTTCCACCATTTATACTCTGATTATTAAATTTATATTTATAAGTATTTCCTGAACTATTTCCACTTATATAACTTAATGATGAAGAAAAATATTTGCCACCGTCTTTTAAAGTCACCTCTAAACTATTAATTTTTCCATTAAAGTTAGTCTTTAAATATGAGTTCTGTGATTTTGCTAATTCTTTAGTTATAATAGTATCCTCATTATAAACTTTCACATTAGAATCCGTTACATCAAATGCATCATCAATACTTGCCACAACTACCTGATTTTCTGTTAACTCTACCTTCTTCTTGCCCATATATTCAGGTTTGAAAGTAAACTTAAGTTCCTTGGCAGATACATATTCTGTATCAACTTCTTTATCATCTATTACAACCCTGTCTGACTCATTAAAGTTTACACCTTTGACTATACCTGTCATGCTCTTGCCAACTTCTCCGTTATCAGCTTTAACTGATGACACAAACGCCTTAGACTCTATCGGTGTAACATTTGGTTCAGTTGCACTTCCGTTGTATGCATAATTAATTCCATCTGTGGCTTCAATATAGTACTGAAGATTTCCAACAGTTATATCTTCTGCATTAATATGAGCATTATAATAATTACCAGTAGTATTGTTCATTGGAACTGATTTAAAATTATCTTCTCCTTCCATTCGATAAAACAATGTAACGCCTTCAACACCTATGTTATCCTTAACTGTTGCTGTAATAGTTGCACCAACTCCGTTAGTTATAGATTTTAGTACTGTATGTTTAATTACCGGTGGCTTATCATCTACTGCTGTATTAGAAGTAATATTAGAAGGTCTTGACTCAGACATTGCCGTATCTACTACTGTAAAGTAATAATAATACTTCTTTCCTGCCTCGACTTTTTTGTCTTCGTATTCTTTCTCTTCTGATGACAAAATAGATGAATTAATCTTCTTAAAGCTTCCTTCCTCCCCTGTTTCGCTTCTATAAATGTTGTAACCTGCCATTGTATCGTATTCATCCTGTGTCCAGTTAAGATAAATACTTCCAACTCTTCCTTCTGACTGAAGTGTTAAAGCTTCCGCTCCACTTGCTGTAACATCAAACTCAAATCTTCCCCAGTCTGTTCCTGTTGTAAGCCAATGATCATCTGCTGCAGCAGCATCCTTAACTCTGAAATACTGATGTCCCTGATTAATAAGAACCTTAATAGGCATCTTACCAACCCATTCCCTTGCACTATTCCACTGTCCCTTTAAAGTATAATCTGTATATGGATCATCCGGTCCATAAGAAACCATTGGATCTGTCTCCTGATCCATATCTCTGTTAAATAAAACATGAACATCATATGTACCATTACCAACAGTATCAACCTTATCACCATTCTTATCTGTAATGTAAATATCAGAAACACAAGGATAAGTTTCCTCTGATGGCTTATCTAAATATGGGCTTGTAATGATATCTCCACAATTTGTATTCGTATCAAAATCAATAATCTGCTTGTTTATCAGTCTTTCATCGTTTGTTCCCCAATAATTATTTTGTGCTGAATATACAAAGTCTCTAGAATTACTGTTAAACATTTTCATCCATTCAGATGTATCTGTACAAATTAATCTATTTAGCACTGTATTTCCCATAAAGTTTGTGTTATCTAGCTCACCTAAATATTCAGGATCTGTATTTATTTTTTTAATTTTTGAATCGTCTATATCTGCTGGATACTCTGCCAAAATATATCTTGTAATATTATCAACTGCATCATTTAAGATATGTGGTAAATATACATATTCTTTTTCATTAGTTTCTGTATTTGTTTTTTCTGATTTTCTAAGATATACGCGATACACAGCAAGTGGATTTGACACTGATGCATTGATTTCAGCACCTGGTTTTTCCCCATTAACAGATGCTATATCTTCACTTTTTGTATCAAAATAATAACCATTTATCAAATTTAAATATTTATTAACATCATTACCATAAATGTCCTTAAACATATCTCCCAATAAATTTGTGATTTCTTCATCTAAACCTACGGTTGACAAATGACCTCCATTCATACTTATTGCTTTTTCTATAGCATTATAGTTGAGCATATTTGAGCCAACATAATTATACTCATAAAAATATTGATCCAAATTATATATCACATATTTTTTTCCATTTAACGTTCCTATTCTACTCGCTACTTCCATATACGGTCTTCTGTATTGAAAACTATTTACTGACATTTGAGATGGAAACATTTTAATCCCAGCAGAAGTATTTTTTTTTGCTTCATTAATTAAAAAAGTACAATTATTTGCCTTAATGTTACTATAATAATTTTCGCAATTATCAAATAATACATTGTTAAATTCTCCACTAACAATAGATTTCGTTCCAACCAATTCATTTCTTGTTGCGCGCAAATTCGATATTTTAGATTTTTCAAGATAGGTCGCATTTATTTTAGGACTATCTTCTTCTTCAACTGTACCACCACCATTACTATAAGCACGTTTTTTTACATAGTCGTAATTTTGTGTAAAATTCAAATGTGAACCACTACTTATATCAATATAGGGATTTTCAATATTTACATAATTCATATCTATAGTTCCCGGAGCCACCTTCTCAACCTGAACCCTATAATCTTCAAAATTTTTTCCAGTGAACAATTCAATTGGTTTACTTTCTGTTCCATTAAAATTCATTCTTCCTTGTACAGATATATATGCTATATCGTTATCTCCATACACTGAATACTGATCTGATGCCCAGAACTGTATTTTTGTTCCCTCTTCTACATTTACAGTTACTCCTTTAGGAATAAAAAGAGAATTTTGAACTATATAATAATTGTCTTCCGTTAATGTAACATCGTTCTTTATTTCTCCTGAAAGAATTATTCCCTTTACTATATGAATAGTGTAGGTTGTGTCATATGACTGTCTATAAACAGTAGTATCATTTTCATCTAATCCATTTTTAGCTTTATAGTTTATATTGAATTGAATATTTAAATCATTAGGTGCATTATCTTTTATTTTCACTCTTATAGGATGTTCCACACCTACTACTGTTTTTGATTCATTATATTTAAATCCATTATTCTGCGTTCCGAAACTTCCTATATCATCTATTCCAACTTCTTTGTCTGAAACAAATTCTACATACTGATTGTCTATTCCATTAGTTGTAGCATTCACTGTTATAGTAACATTCTTAGCTGCTCCCCACTGGTTACGAAGTCCTATTGCCAAGTCTATTGTTTCTCCCGGCTGGATTATTCCATCACCATTATTGGCCTTTGATATATCCTCTGAATCGAAGGCATATACCTCATATACATTAAGATTAGGCTTAGGCTTCTTAGTTAGGGAATCTGTTAATGATAATTTACTATAGTTATAAGTATTTTTTAATTTTTCATCATAGTATGTTATTGTATCTTCTGTAGCTCCCACTAATTGTCCCATTATATATCTTGATGAGTATGTGCTCTTATCCTTTAATGAACTTCTAAGTATCGCTGCTTCTGCCGATACCATAGGTGCCGCCATAGATGTTCCATTCCATGTTGCGTAACGTCCATTAGGCAGTGTACTGTATATATTTACACCCGGTGCAACAACTTCGTACTCTGCATTGGCATTAGGTAAATAGTCCCAGTTAGAGAAACTTGCAAATTTATTATTTTCATCATATGCCATTACACCTATTACATATGAATACGCTGCAGGATACATATTGACCTTATTTAAAAACATTGGTGGCGCATCTGCTGTTGGCGCGCTTTCATTACCTGCTGCTGCTACAAGCACACAGCTTCCGAAGGCATCCTGCAGAGCGTTTTCTATTAAGGCTGAATGAGCTGATGAACCAAATGACATATTAATTACATCTGCACCATTCTTATATGCATATTCTATTCCCTTTGCTATATCTGAAGAATAGAATGTTCCGTCTGACCCCCCTGCCTTAATTGGCATTATCTTAGATTTGTAGGCTATACCCACTCCGCCTACATTGTTGTTTTCCATGGCAATAATACCTGCCACATGTGTTCCGTGACCATGGTCATCCATAGGTGTTTCATTAGGATCTATTAGGTTAATTCCGTGTACATCATCTACATATCCATTGTTGTCATCATCAGCACCTGTTGTTCCGCTTACCTCTGCGCTGTTAGTCCATATATTATCCTGAAGGTCTTCATGGTTGTAATCCACACCTGTATCAATAACAGCTACTACTGTTCCTTCACCTGCAGTATTTCCATAGTCTTCATTACCCCATACTGATTCAAGCTTCTGGTCCTTTAAATACCACTGCTTGTCCATTCCCTTATTGTCTTCTGCTGATGGAACTGACTCTTCACTTGTAAAGTATTTGTATACAGGTTCTGCTATTTCTACTGTATTCTGACTGTTAGTGTTATCAATAATGCTCCAGATATCTTTTTCATCTGTAGTTATTTTGTAGGATACCTGCTTATGTTCTTTTACGTCATTGTCCTTAATGGTATTCTCCATAATAACTTCACTGTCTGTAGCCTTAGCATCCTTATACCACTGTTCTTCTTCTATAGGCTTAGTGTTCTTGTCTTCTTTTCTAATTACAACAAAGCCGCCTTTTTTAACCTTTACGGCTTTTCTGTAATCTTCGTCCTTAGTCTCACGGATAATCTTCTGATAGTCAATCTTCTTGTCCGGGTCTCCTATCTTATTATCCACATTGTTTTTGTTCTCAGACACATTAGGCTCTTTAGACTTTTCAGTCTTAGTATCCTTGTTCGATACAATGTCTGCCTTTGCCACATCTGACTTGTTATCATTTGTTTTAGAAACTGTTGTTTCTTTTACTACTTTGTTACTGTTGCCATCCATAAAAGTCGATGTTGCAAAGCCTGTTACAATCAGTGCTACTGCAAGTACAACAGCAAGTACTTTTTTCTGCCAATTTTTCATAACAAAAAACCTCCTTCTACTTGTATTTTAATGTTTCTACTTTTGATTCTAGTTATCCACTGTTATTAGAATCTTTCATAGTTACATTATAATACATTGGAAGGAGGCTTTTTTTCACAAACTGACCCCTATTAAGTTTACTCTTCATATCATCAGCTAGCTAGTTTATAATTCCACAACTATCCCCAAACTTCTTTGGCTATTTCCTTAACAAGTGTAAGCTTGGCCCACTGTTCTTCTTCTGTAAGTTTGTTTCCAATCTCACATGATGCGAACCCACACTGAGGGCTTAAGTAAAGTCTGTCTAATGGAATGTATTTTTCTGCTTCGTGTATTCTATTTATTACTTCCTCTTTATTTTCCAACTTAGGTGACTTAGTTGTAATCAAGCCAAGTACTACTTTCTTGTCTCCTGAAACTTTTGCAAGTGGTTCAAAACCACCTGAGCGTTCATCATCAAATTCAAGATAGTAAGCATCTACATTTTCTTCACCAAATAAAATATCTGCAACAGAATCATAAGCTCCGCTGTTAGCATATGTAGAATGGAAATTTCCACGACATACATGTGTATTGATTACCATATCAGCAGGCGCATTTTTTATTACCTTGTTATTTATATCTCTATGGATTTTCTGAATTTCTTTTAAGCCCTCCTGTGTTGTACCGTATGCCAAATGACCTGACTTGTCAGCCATCATTCCCCATGTGCAGTCATCTAACTGTATGTTTCTGCATCCTGCTTCATACAAATCATTAATAACCTTGCCGTATGCTTTTACAATATCCTCTGCTAATTCCTTATCTGTAGCATAATATTTTAATGTATGTTCTCTGTTAAATGGCATTGTAAACTGTGCCAAAAACTGTGCAGGTGATGGCATAGTCTGCTTTGCAACTGTGTTTTCATCTTCAAACTGTTTTACGAATTTGAAATGTTCTACGAAAGGATGCTCTCCTTTTATGCCAACTTTTCCTACCAAATATGTATCATCAACCATTGCATCCTCACCGTGGAAAGGTAAACCTGTCTTAGTTGGTGTATGTCCCACTCCATCAAATCCCCACATAAAATCAAGATGCCATGTTGCTCTTCTAAATTCGCCGTCTGTTATAACGTGGTATCCTAATTCTTTCACTTTAGTAATTAATTCTGTTATGCTTTCATCCTCAACCTTTTTAAGTTCCTCGTACCCTATACTTCCATTGTCGAACTGATTTCTTGCTTTCTTAAGCTTCTCAGGTCTTAAGAAACTTCCTACAAAATCATATCTAAAAGGTGTCTGTAACTTGCTCATATTTTTTCCTCCTATACTTGCTCTTTATAATATTTTTTTAATTTCTTATTATTTTATATCTGAAAAAACTTAAATTTTCTCATCATATTTTAAGAAACTTTTTTTATCTGTTCTGTTGCCTTTACCATATTTCGAAGGCTTAAATCTGTTTTCTTTCCCCCTCCATTTCATACTTGTTTGATAGGAGTTATTATACTTAATATATAGTTTATTGAAAAATACATAAAAAAATAGGTTGTTCATAGTTTTAAGCTATAAACAACCTGTTTTCTTAAGTGAATTTATTAATGATTTCCTTATTATTTTAGCAGTTTATTCTTGGAATTTTTTATTGTTTTAAAAAAATATTACTACTCAAAATACTTTTTTAACACTTCTAAATATGTATATCCCAGTCTGCTGATTCTGCCTTTCTTATGGGTAATATAACCTATTCTCATATCACTTTCGTCTGCCAAAGGTACAGCAATAATATCCTTACCATTTAATTTTTTGTCAATAACACCACTACAAACAGTGTAACCATTTAGACCTATAAGCAGGTTAAACAAAGTTGCCCTATCCCTAACTCTTATGTTCTTTTTACGCTCAGAAGCCGAAAAAATTTCTTCTGAAAAATAAAATGAATTATGCTCTCCCTGTTCAAAAGAAAGGTATGGGTATTGCTCCAATTCTTCATTAGTAATCACTGTATTTCCTGCAAGTGGATGTTTTCTGCTAATAAATACATGAGGGCTTGCCACAAATAACTGGTGGAATTCCAAATCATGAGATTTTAAAATTTTCTGAATTACTTTTTCATTAAAATCATTTAAGAACATAATTCCTATCTCGCTTCGCATTCTTGCCACATCTTCTATAATTTCATAAGTTTGTGTTTCTCTTAGGCTGAAATCATATTCGTCCTGACCGTATTTTTTTATTAAATCAACAAAAGCATTAACTGCAAAAGAATAGTGTTGTGTTGAAACGCAAAACTGCTTCTTTCCACCGTTGTTTCCTTTGTACTTGTCCTCTAAAATTGCCGCCTGTTCTAACACCTGTCTTGCATATCCTAAGAAATCTTCTCCTTCTTTTGAAAGGCTGATTCCCTTGTTGGTTCTGTTGAATATTATAATATTCATCTCCTTCTCCAATTCATGTATAGCATTGGTGAGGCTTGGCTGAGAAATGTACAGCTTATTGGCTGCCTCTGTTATAGTTCCTGTTTCTGCTACTGTTATTGCATATTTTAATTGTTGTAATGTCATATTTAATTTCCTCTATTTGCATACAATTATTTGTATGGTAACATTTTTTGTAATATTTTTCCATATGTTTTCACAGTCTCCCATAATCTCCCATAATCTTCCCGTAATCTTTTTTTGTGTTTTATGATTAGCGGTTACCTTTTTCATATTTATATAACGATATGTATATATTTTTCATATTTATATATTTCTATAACGACATGTACACATTTTTTATAATACATATAAATATGTTTTTTAACTGATTTGTTTTCATAATATGTATCTGTTATAATACTCATCAGTTAAATTATATTAGTCACTTAAGCTTTTCACTAAAAACTTAATATTAAATTAAAAACTTAATCTTGTACCTTCAACTACAATGGGGGGATTTTTTTGAATTCATAAAAATAACTAGTACCCCAAAATGCAACAAAGCGGCTGCATTAATAACAATGATTATTTTTGCAGCCGCCTTTTTTATATTTAGTTTTTCATACTTTGTATTTCCACTCTCATAAACTATGGTTCTCTCTATTTTATACTATAAACTGTATAAACTATCTTACAATCCGCCTTTGGATTTTTTTCACCCGAATTTAATCCATCCGAATCCAAGTCTGAAATTTTTCCAATCTTAGGTGTTACCTTTATTTTCTTTGTTTCTTTAGTTTTGTCTTTATAAGTTACTGTACAGCTAATCTCAACGTTCTTGTATAACTGTTCATATACTGCTTTTTCATCTTCCAAAGTTCCATTAAAAGCATCTAGTTTTGCTATTATAGCCTTTTGTTCCTTTGATAGATATTTAGAATCGTAAGCTATTCCAATGTATGTTTGTGCATCTTTCTGTTTATCATAATCAACCGTAAGCGATGTGTACTGAGATTTAGTGTAATCTTCTTCCTTTGTATTTTTATCATCACAACCTGCTATTGAACCAGGCACATTAAGAAGTTTTGATGTTTTCTTTCCTTCCTTTACAATACTATTTCCTTCAGGATTTGTTATTTGAAAAACCGCATCTTTTATGTCATAAGTAATTTTGTCAATGTTCTTACCCTTACATGTTACCGGAAATTCTATGCTATAACAAACCTGACTATTTTCTTCGCTGCCACACATTGCTCCGGCAAATCCGTTTGTGTCATCTATTGATGAATCACCTTTTGTCAATGTTTGTGCGTTTACCCTAATAGAAAAACCATACTGGCTATTTGTTGTAGCCTGATTATTTCCAAGCTGGCTAATACCAACAACAAGTGCCATGCATGCTGCAACAGCAACTGCCGGTTTAATAAAATTAATTTTTCTTCTCATATTATTTTTTCTGAATAACTGCTTCATCTCTTCCTTTTTATTCTGTTCAAGATGAATTTTGTCCAGTGCACTTTTATAATCGCTATTCATATTCAACCTCCATTATCTCTTTTAATTTTTTTCGAGCTCTTGTAAGTTTTGAATTAATTGTGTTTTGTTTTTGTTTTAGGATTTTTGCAATTTCCTTTATTTTATATCCTTCATAATAATACAAATAAAGGACATTTCGCTCATCCTCCTTTAGCAATTGAAGTTCTTTGAGAATTTCTCCTTCTTTTTGTTCAAAAGGAATTTCCATATTCTCAATTGGTACCGTGTTCTTCTTTGTTAAAGATTTCTTATAGTCCAGACATTGATTAATAGTTACTCTGATCAGCCAGGATTTAATATGCTCTTCATCTTTAAAAATAACTCTTTTAGTCAATAGCTTTACAAAAACCTCCTGCACAATATCTTCAGCGTCATATTTATTAAACAAATATTGATATGCTATTCTAAAAATCATGTCAGAATAATTTTCTACTATCTCGTTATATTGTTGTTCTGTTTGAATGTTTAGCATCTTAACTCCTTTCATTAACTAACACGATTTAGAATAGTATTTTAGTGCATTTAAGTTTTAATTTTTTTCTTTTTGTATTTTCAAGATATTTTCCGGGAGTCTAGCTATGATTTTTACCTCATAGAAGTGCTATTCTCATAATAATCTCATCCTATTAATCTATATATTCCTTCTTCATCTGCCATAATTGCTGTTTCATAGAATTTCTTTACAGCTTTTATCATATACTCTGTATCCTTTACCCCTGCAGTTTCATAAGGTGAATGCATTGCAAGCTGTGCAAGTCCTATATCTACTGTGTTAAGTGAAACATGACTATTTGAAATATTACCAAGTGTTGAACCACCCGGAATATCTGAACGGTTAACATATGACTGAACTTCTACTCCTACTTTCTTGCATATTTCTTTAAATATTGATGCCGATATTGCATCTGTTGTGTATTTTTGATTTGCATTATATTTTATAACAATTCCTTTGTTCATATATGGTCGGTTAGTAGGGTCTGCTTTTTCCTTATAATTAGGATGTACTGCATGAGCATTGTCTGCTGAAAGCATAAATGATGATGCACACACTCTTATAAAATCCTCACTGTCTTTTCCCATACACATTGAAATTCTTGAAAGTACATCATAAAGAAATGAAGAATCTGCTCCCTGCTTTGTTGTACTTCCTACCTCTTCGTTATCAAAAACTGCACATACATTAACACTGGATTTATTTTCATTATTTTCTTCAATCAAAGCTTTCATACAACTGTATGCACACATAACATCATCAAGTCTTGGTGATGAAATAAATTCATTGTCTGCGCCCCAAATTTTGCCTACTTCTCTGTTATATAAAAACAAATCTGCACTAACAATAGAATCCGCATCCGTGCCTGCTTCCATTGCAATTATTTTCTCAAACTTATCTTTTGAAGCAATCTCACCAAATAGCGGAATCATATCTTTCTGTGGGTTATATTTAATTCCATTATTAACATCCCTATTCATATGAATTGCAAGATTAGGTATTACACACAAGTCCCTGTCCACATTTACAAGAACAGGTTTAAGACCACTATCCTCTCTTACAATAACACGTCCTGCTACAGACAACGGTCTGTCAAACCAAGGTGCCATAAGCATTCCGCCATACTTTTCTACATTTAATGTTACGTAATTATTGTCTTCAACCATTTCAGGATTTTCTTTTATTTTAAATGCAGGCGAATCGCTATGTGCTGCTGCTATTTGAAAATTGTAAAAATCCATATTATCAGGCACTTGAAAAGCAATTATTGATGAATCATTTCTTGTAACATAATACTTTCCACCCTGTTCAATCTTCCATTTATTTCTCTCGTTTAATTTTATAAATCCTGCCTTCTCCAGCATTGTTGAAAAATTCTTAACAACGTGAAAAGCTGTAGGACTTTCCTTAATAAAATCCATTAATTCTTTTGATATATCTATTTGATTATCCAACAACATAATCCCTCCTAAACTGATTTTAAAAACTTCCTATAAAAAATATACCCTACTCCACTTGTTATTGCTTCCGTCACTGGAAATGTTAGCCAGAATACATTTAATCCAAATCAGCTTCATTGTAGTATTACATTTTTTTAAAGTCAACGAAAAAAAGGCAACTCCAAAAATTAATTTGAAATTGCCTAATTTTATAATATTTAATTAACTTAAATATCTTATATAAATTTTTGAATCTTGCTTATTAACACATCAAGAAAACCTGTTGACTGTAAGAACAGAATCACCATTATTACAGGCATAATATAACGAATCATAACATTGTACAATTTCTTACGTGAAAACTTCTTGCCATTTAGTTCCATTTCTTCTACAATCCATGAAGGCTTGATTATCCAACCAATAAGAATTGCTGACAACAATGAAATAAAAGGCATAAGGAAGCTGTTACTAATGTAATCCATAATATCCAAAAGCTGACCTGTGCTTCCGTTTGGAAGTTTTACTTCCACATAGAAAATACTGTAACCTAAAGCTATAACTGCTGTTGCAATTAAATAAATAATAGATAAAACGCCTGTTGTTTTCTTTCTCTCTGTATGGAAAAGTTCCATACAGTTAGCAGTAATTGATTCCAATACTGAAATACATGAAGTTAATGCTGCAAAACCTGCCAATAAGAAGAATAACAAGCCTACTATTCTACCTGCCATTCCCATTCTGAAAAATACATTTGGAAGTGACACAAACATAAGTCCCGGACCTGCTGACATTCCATCAAGTCCTGAGAAAACAAATACGGCAGGAATAATCATCATACCGGCTAAGAAAGCCACTCCTGTATCCATAATTTCAATCTGTGATACTGCTTTATTAAGATTAACATCCTTTTTTACATAAGAACCATATGTAATCATAATTCCCATTGAAACGCTTAATGAGAAGAATAACTGACTCATTGCATCCAATGAAACCTGAAGGAATTTCTGAACTGTAATTCCTGACATATCAGGTGTCAAATAAACTTTCAATCCCTGAAGACCTGTTCTAACTGTTCCGTCATCTAATGTTGTCTTTAGAGTTAATGAGAAAATAGCAATTCCAACTACCATAACCAAAAGAACCGGCATGATAAACTTTGAAACTCTCTCTATTCCCTTTTCTACGCCGTTATATACAATAATTGCTGTTAAAAGCATAAATACAACACCGTACCAAACTGATGAAGGTGATGTAATAAAGTTAGTAAAGCAATTGTCTGCAACTGCTTCCTTTCCTGAACCTAAAATATAAATAGCAATATATTTTAAAATCCAACCACCTATTACCGCATAATAAGTCATAATAATAACCGGCACAATAAAAGTAATCACACCTAAAAACTTCCATTTCTTTCTCATTGATTCATATGCATAAATGGCACTTTTTCCTGTTTTTCGTCCAATGGCAATATCTGTTGTTAACAATGTAAAACCTACTGTTAAAACAAGTACCAGATAGATAATAAGGAAAAGTCCGCCTCCATCCTTTGCTGCAAGATATGGGAATCTCCAAAGATTTCCTACACCTACGGCACTTCCTGCTGCAGCAAGAACGAATCCTATCTGCCCGCTAAATCCACTTTTTTGTTTCATAATTTTTCTACCTCTTAAATTTTTTATTTTCTACTTTTTTATATTTAAAATATTAAGCCAGTGAAGTTAAATTGTACCATATTTAAGGTCTTTTAACAACATTACATAAAGTTTAATATTTGTTAATTTTTTTAATAAAGCAAAAAAATCCTGACAAGTTTTCTTTTTTACAGCTTAACCTGTCAGGATATTTTTAATAAATTTATTTATTTAATTTTTTATTTGACATAATATACTCTGTTTTCTTTTCTTGGTGCTGCCTTTGGTTCATCACCTTCAACATAACCTAATGCGCAATGACCGATACCAACATATTCTTCTTCAATGCCTAATGATTTAAGAAGTTCTTTGCCCCATTCTGTTTCAAATTCTTCTTTTGCACGGTGAATCCAACAACTTCCAATTCCTAAATCGTGAGCTGCCAACATAAGATTTCCCATTACAAGACTTCCATCATAAATTCCTGTAGGCCAATCCTTCTTTGCCAAAACTATTAGCATTGCAGGTGCTCCATAGAACGGATCAAAACCTTCTTCCCAACCACCTATTTTGCAATTCATTTCAGAGATTTTGTCACGTAATTCCTTATTTGTAACCTGAATAATTATAGTGTTTTGAGTCCCTTTTCCACTTGCAGCATAAAGACCGGCTTCGATTATTTTGTCAATAATCTCCTGTGGCACCATATCTGCCTTATACTTACGAATACTTCTTCTTTCTTCCATTGCCTTTAAAACATCGCTCATTCTTTGTTCCTCCTTTAAATTTAATTCCATATTTCTCATTTTAGCACATATTTTTCAAGAAAAATTTCAAAATCAACATCTGAATTAGATTTCATATGGTCAGGATTTCTGTTTTTGGAAGTGAAATTGCTCCAAGCTGTAATGTGTATCTAATGCAAAGCTGTGGAACTGAAACACCAATAGCTTTTAATTTTTTGTAACTTTTTTATGTTTTGTCTTAATTTTTGTAACTTATCTTTTTATTTTTAATGTTCTTAAATATTCTTTTTGCTCTGGTGTAATTCTATAACTTTCTATCGATTTTTGAATTGCCTTATTGTGTGTCCACACATCAAGTTTTTTCTCTTCAATGAAAGGAATAATGCTGTCATATTGCTTTGCCAACGCTGTTGCAAAATACCATGCGCACATCATATTAACGTAATATTCTTCTGACTGAACTGCTGCAACTTTATTAGCATATTCAATTTTAAAATTGTCATCCAAATAGTGTTTCATAAGCATACTAATTCCAAAACGGATTGTGTATGGCTGGTCTGATTTTATGTATTTGTTAATTTTTTCAAGGAAGTCTTCCAAATTCTTCTTTACAATTCTAAGTGACAGCAAATCACACGTAGCCCAGTTGTCTATGTATGGAAGAAACTTCTCCAACTCTATTATTAATTCATCATAATCTTTAATCTGTTCAAGCAACATTCCATGGAGATTATTTTCTTCATAATATTTGTGGGGAAGCACCTTTATGAACTCCTTTGCTTCTTCTGTTTTTCCAAACTGCTTTGCGTAACTTCTAAGTGCCGGAGTTCTGACACCTATAACCTTCTCCTTGTCTATCGTTGGCATTAATTTGGCGTGAAAATCTCTATATTTCAAATCCTGTAATTCAAAAAGCTGTTTTTGTACTTTAACTGCTATATCTTCTTTCATAATCTGCTCCTAATACTTTTTATCGTACAAATATTATAGCATTGTTTTTTTGTGTGGTATATTATTTTCAATGTTTTGTTTGAAATGTAATGAATATATTTGAAGATTTCTCTTCGCATTTTCTGTAATTCTTAAAAAGAAGCTTCTCTAGGCAGAACAGCCCACACCAAAGTTTTCGCTTTAGCGTGGGCTGTTCCTTTATCATTATTTACGGATAGCCAATTTATTTCTTCACCTTTACAGTCTTGACTGCCGACCATTTTCCATAAACATACTTTCCGTTTACAATTCTGTAAGCTCTAATTTTTACGTATGCTTTTTTCTTTTTAATGTTGGTAATCTTCTTTGTTGTGTATGTTGTTTTTGTTGTCTTTACTGTTATTGCCTGCTGTTTTTTCTTTTTCTTGTTTTTCAATTTTTTGTTGTTTCCATATTTAATCTGGAAGCCTGTAACTCCGGCAGTCTTTGTTAATGTAAGTTTGATTTTCTTACCCTTTGCATTTTTTGCTGTTTTAATTTTTACAGTACCTACAGGTGGATTTTGTGGTGACTTAATAGCATTCTTTAATGCTATTGTTGCACTGTTTACTGTTGCCTGTGAAGGATTATATTGTGATGCAACTGTTGCTGCCTGACTATATGCAGCATTTACATTAGGATATACTGTCCAATAGCCTTTGTTGCTATTTACATCACCTACTGCTCTAAGTAATTCTGTCTTGTCTGCCAAATTGATTTTTGAAACACCTGTTGCCTGGTAAGTATCAATTCCTACATCAGCACCATAACCAAATAAAGTAAACATTACTCTGATTACATCACCATTCTTTACTGTTACTTTATCTCCTGACTGGTAGATGTTTCTTACTGTTGGGTTTGTGCTATCCTTGCCGTCTTCTCTGTTAAATGTCTTACCACTATATACTGCACTGTTATTTACAGTAAATACCCAACCTGACATTCTCCAGTAATCACCTTCTCCAAGAGCTGTATCTGAATTACCAAGATTCTTGTTTGTATTTGGTGCACTAATACCTTTTCCTTCGTGAAGTAATCCATCATCCTTACCAATATATGAATAAGTATATACATCCTGCATATTGGCAATTTCATTAGGTATGTTTGCCACTCTGCTATTGTCTGCACCAAGAATTGATGTTAAATACCAACCACTTGTTGTTGAATAATAATAGTTTAATGTATTATCATTCATATATCTGTCGATTACTGTTTTAACCGTGTCTCCATTGTTAATTGTCACCTGAACAGGTTCAGTATAAAGTCCCTGACCTATTGATAATTTTTCAACAGTAAGTGTAACTTTACCTGTTGAAGCTGCCTTTGTTTCCTTAGGCATTACAACAATTGATGTTGCCATAAGAGCTACACTTAATACTACTGATAATGCTTTTTTCATTTCAAACTTTTCTCCTTACATTTTTGACTAATCCTAACTTTATTTTTCAATAAAATTAGCTTTGTAAATATTTTATTTTAAAACCTATATTTGTATATAGTCATTTATTTAACTTTCCTACATTTTAACTTTCTTAATTTTTGAATAAGCTCCATAAACATTAGTTTCTTCATCTAACTTATAAGCTCGAATTTTAAAACTATATTTATTTCCCTTCTTTAAGCTAATAACAGCTTTTACTGTTTTTGCTTTCTTAACTGTCTTTACGGCTTTGAATTTACCGGAATTAGTTTTCATATATATTACATAACCTGCTGCATCTGAAATCTTCTTCCATTTAAGTGTAACCTTCTTGCCCTTCTTCTTTGCTGACTTAATTTTTACTTTTGCAGGCTTAGTTACTACAGGTTTTGATACATTTACAGTACATGTTGCAACTACCTTACCATCTGCTGAAACTGCGGATATATAAGTTGTTCCGGCTACATCAGCTGTAACATTTCCTGACTGGTCAACTGTGGCAATTGATTCATTAGCTGAAATCCACTTAATGTTTTTATTACTTGCATTTGAAGGATTTACTGTTGCATCTAACTTAAAAGTTCCACCCGGATTAAGATTTATTTCATTACTATTAAGTGTAATGTTTGTAACAGGAGTTTCCACTTCGATGAAAAATTCTGTTTTTAATCCATTATGAGTTGTTGCTGTTATAATTGTACTTCCACTATTCTTTGATATTACAACACCATTTGAATCTACTGTGGCTACTGAATTATTACTGCTTGTCCACTGAACATTCTTATTTGTTGTATCACTTGGAGTAATTTTAACCTGTAACTGACGAGTCTGGTTTAGCCCCATAGTTACTGTTTTATCTCCAACTCTTTCAATACCTCTTGCATCGATTCCATCGACACGAACAGTACATTTAGCTTCAAAACCACCTTCTTCAGTTGTGATAACTATATCTGCATTTCCTTCGGAAACACCTGTTACAACACCATTTGCATCTACTATGGCTACTTTTTCATTTAAACTCTTAAAAGTAACATTAGTATTTGTTGCATTGCTTGGAAGTACAGAATATCTAATCTTTCCACTTCCACCTACAAACAAACCCATATGCTGATAGTCATTTGCCACTTCAATACCTGTTACAGATTCAGGAATTATTACTGCTTCTGATTCTTCACTAACTGAATTGCTATAAAGATTTGCATCAGCAGCATTTTCATCCACAATTGCTTTTACAGTATAAACGTATTTACCTGAAGTTAAATCTTTATCTTCAAAAGCTGTATCTGTTCCTTCATATATATCATTAACAATACCTGTACTTTTGTTATATCTTGACAAAACATATGAAGAGGCATGAGCTACTTTTGTCCAGTTAACATTGATGTTTTTGTCATTTCTAACTGCTGTAACTTTAGACTTATCAAGTTCTTTTGAAACATAAACAACACATGTTTTCTTAACATTTGGATTATCCTTTGAAGCAATTGTAATATCTGCTCTTCCTACAGATTTTCCTGCTACAACACCATTCTTTACTTCTGCCACTGCTTCATTTGATGAGCTCCAAACAACGTCTGTCTGGCTTGTGTTAGAAGGTGCAAGGTTGTACTCAAGCTCAACTTTGTTGTCTTCTTCCTTATCTAAATTAAGCTTTTTGCTGGTGTAATTTAAATTAATACTTTCTACAGGAACATTAGTCTGGTCATATACCTGTATCTCATAAATTTCAAAACAGTATGCGCCAAAAGTAATACCCTGTAATCTTAAATGTGATGTTGTTACTGCTTCTTTTAATCGAATATTTCTATATTCTGATGCTATACCACTAGTTACTTCGTACATGTCTGTCCATGTTTCACCGTCATCTGAAGTCTGTAATTTGTAACCTTTCATATAGCCACCGCCCCATTTAACTTTTACTGTATCAAAAGTCTGTGGACTGTTCCAACTTAAAGTTATGTTTTCGTTAGCTTTTTCTTCATCAGTTACTGTTGGATCCTGAATGTACTCTGTTCTCCACATAGTGCCTTCATCGCCGTCAATTGCTTTTTCTGCACTGTTTTCACCATCATCACTTGATGCTACTGCTGTGGCATTTTCTGCAAGATTAGGCATTTCTTTTTCTTCAACGCTTCCTACTGTAAAAATCTGCCATTCGTACATACAATAACCGTATATTTCCATTGTTCTTTCTTCTAATTCGATTTTTACATATCTTGCATTAGTTGGTGCAAAATCATATTTAAATCTTCCTTTTTCTCCTGCTTCTTCTGATGCAACTTCCATCCAGTCTGTTTTGTTTTCAGAAACATAAATTTTATATTTCTTTGCTGCTGCATTTTCCCAATATAGTACGACCTTATCAATTTCATAACTTCTTCCTAAATCCATACTCCAGGTTTGTGGATCTTCATAAGGATTGTCTTTATTCGAACTTACACATGCTGTCTGGTATCCTCTTTCAAGATTTCCATCTGTTAAAAAGTCTGGTTTATTGTATTCATTAGTATTGAAAGAATTAGAAACATTAACCGTTCTGTTATAAGCTACATTTCTACCTAATGGTTGACCTTCGTAAGCAAACGCAGGAGTGTATAATGTGGCAACCATTGTGGCAACACTTAATAAACACGCTACTAATTTTTTCATTTTGCCTCCTTTTTAAATAATAAAAGGCTATCTTTTTGCAGGATGATACGACATACCTCCTATGCCCACCCCTCAAAAAGACAGCCTTCTAATTAGTTCTCTTTTTTGATGTTTTTAATTAATTATTTACTTAATTTTAAGTTTTTTCTTGAATACCTTAATAGCTTTCTTGTTGCCCTTAAGTTTAGTCTTCTTTGTTTTGATATTCTTCTTAACTTTACTGCTTAAAGCATTTTTCTTTACAGTCTTAAGCTTTTTGCCCTTGAATGTAATCTTTTTAATCTTGTTGTCCTTTGTGAATGCCTTAGCCTTAATAGTCTTAACTGACTTGCCCATTACTACCGTCTTAAGCTTTGTACATTTCTTAAATGCATTCTTTCCAATAGTAGTTACCTTGCTGCCAATTGTAAGCTTTTTAAGTGCCTTACATCCTGCAAAAGCGTTGTTTCCTATTGTTGTTACATTATTGAAATTAATCTTGTTTAACTTCTTACAATTACTAAATGCAGCCTTACCAATAACCTTAACATTGGCACCAAATGTAACTTTCTTAAGCTTCTTCATTGCCTTAAATGCATTGTCACCTACTTCTGTTACATTTAATCCATATCCCTTAAAGTTAGCTGTGTTTGGAACTGTAACCTTAGTTAATTTGCTCTTCTTAGCTGCTACTACACCGATAAGTTTTGTTCTACCTGATGTAATTGAATCAATTGCTGTTACTCTGTAAATGAAATCACCTACTGTATATTCCATTCCAACGTAAACACCATACTGTGTACGAACCTGATCATCTAATGATGTCTGGTCACCCTTTGGTGTTTCAGGATAACTAGTTTTTGAAGCTGCCTGAATCTTATTCCATTCATCTGTGCAATTCTTGATTTTTTCGTCAAAATACTTATCGTCAGTATCATCTGAACCTAAAGTCTTTGAATTATCAACTTTAAGCTGTTCTTTTACGATAGTCTTATCAGCTATTGCATCATCACTTGGCTGTTTAACATTTTCATTTTTATTAGCCACAATTAAACCAGTACTTGGATCTGTTGGATATGCATCCTTTCCATCTCCTCCGTCCTTTGAATAGTCATAGTTATCAGGTAATGATACTGATGTTTTGTTACGGTAGTATAATAATCTCTGGACAGCATAACCACCCTTTTTACCTGATACTGTCTGTGAAGTTTCACCTGTTGTAATACCATAACCTGTACCATTAATAATTCTGTTAATACCTACCTTTGGTCCGCTACCGTTGGCGATTTCTACAATACATGCATTTTCAATTAATACATCATCTGCATTAGGAACTTCAATGGCATTATCTAAGAAAATTTCTGCTCCGTTAGTGTTAATGAATACATCGTAAACACCAAGACCTACTGCGTAGTGGTGTTTAACATCATTTGCTACTTTGTATGCTGAATATCCCTTAACTGTATTATTATGTGACATCCATTCTTTCTGATCCTGTGGATCATAACATTTTTCATTCTGTAAGAAGAATGTCTTACCATATTCACCTCTCCAGATAACATCGTATTTCTGGAAATGTTCAATAAATAAACCATAAGCTGTTACGTTATCGCCATTTACAACAAGACCGTGATCTGCTGTATTTTCATACCAACCTGTGTTATCACCGTGGTCAGCTCTCCAAATCCATGTTTCATCAATAATAGTATTGTTACTGTTAACAACTATACATGAACCTGTTGTTCCAAGGTCGCCTGTTCCACCTACCCTACAGATAACATCCTGTAATACACAAGGGTTATTTGAATGGTCAACATTTGCTCCTTCATATCCTACTTCTAATAATGTGTTTGTATGTTTTCCGGCATCTAAAATTACGCCTGCGATTTCAACACCACCAATATCGTAATTTTCTTCTACCTTTGTATAGTCACTGTTCCACTTCTTACCAGCTACTCTGATAAATGTATCAGTATTCTTATCAGATGAAGTAAATGTAGCCATACCAAGACCAAGAACTATTGTATTTTCATGTGTTACTTCAATAGCTTTGTCTAATTTGTAAATACCAGGCTGAAGAAGAAGGTTATAACCTTTTCCTAAAGCTGCATTAATTGTGTCTGCTGTATCTACATCAGGGTTAGCAATATAAAAACTGCCCAATCCTAATGATTTACCTTTACCCATATCATTTTCTGACCATGAAACGCCTGTCGTATCTTTTCTTACTGCAGGTACAAATACCTTGTAGCTATCTGTATCTTCATCGAAGTATAAGAATGGTTTTTCTCTTGTTGCATCTGTCTTGTCTAATACTGTTGTACAGCCGTTAGTTGCCCAGTTTGAAATACCATTATTCTGTAATAAGCTTCCACCTGCGTTAAAGTAGTTACCACTGTTATCCTTTAATGTTGTTCCATCAACATTCTTGCATCCCTGAACAACCTGGTTCCAGTTAATACCATATATAGAACCATTTTCTGTCTGCTTTGTTGTAAATTCACAGTTTCTGTAGTAATACTGCTGCTGACACCATGAACCTACTGAATCATGGAACTTTGTATCAGAAATATATCCGCCGCTGGCCCAAGCATTGTCTCCCCATGTCCACTGAAGTAATGTCTGTCTTTCTACATTAAGTCTTCTTGCAGGAGCTGCCTGTGATACTGCCCACTTAAATGAATCTTCCCAATAGTTAGGATTTTCTGTTGTCTGTGCAATAGTAAAGTTTTCAACGTCAACCCAGAAGTTACATGTTACGTTACCATTAGCTAAAGCTGCTGGCGTTTTAATATTCTTTAATCTTACATCGTAAGGTGTTTTTCCTAAACCAATAACCTGTGTGTAGTAACCTACATCATACGCATCTGCTGCTGTTTCTGTATAATCACCAGGTTTAAAAGCGAATGCGTAACGGTTCTTACCAAACTGATCATAATGCTGATATCCAAAGATTTCATTTACCTTATCAGAAATTGCATCCTTGTCATCTGCATCGTTAAATACGTATACGTTCTTACCAAACTTAGAAATTTCCAATGAATATGGTTCTGATTCTTCTCCATTAACATTACCGTTAACTGCCTGAACTTTATAATAGTTCTTGTATTTTGATGTTGTGTTTGGATTTGTATCTGTATAACTTGTTTTTGCTCCGTCTATTGAATCAATTAATTTGTATTCTGCATAACGGCCTTCTGCCCTGTAAATATTATATGACTTAGCATTTGCTGCCTTATTCCATGTAATAGTCTGAGCGCCTGTCTTGTCATTTCTCGTAACATCTGTTATTTCAGCTTTAGCCGGTTTAGTCTGAGATAATGTTGTTGTAAATGCAATTTCACTATCTGCATATGCACTGTATGAACCTGCTTCCTTAGTATTAGTAATTGTTCTAACCTTAAAGAAGTATTGCTTTTCTGATAAAAGATTATTTACAGTCACCTTATTCTTTTTTGTTAAACCTGCTGATCTGTAATTTCCATTTTCTGAAGTTGAATACATAACTTCAAATGCTGAATAAATATGTTCCTTTGGTGTTGTCCATGAAACCTGAACGCTATCACCTGAAACATCAGATAATGTTACTTTTCTTGCTTTCTTTGGTTCATCACCTGTATACATAATGAACTTTTCTTCATTGCCAACCTTGTCTCCTAAGTGATACTTTGAACTTACCGCAAGCTTTGTATGTTCTGTTCCTTCTTCGTCTTTGTACTTTCCTAATGTAAATATTTTTTCATCTGCACTGCTACCAAAAGAAACTGTTCCATCATCATTGTGCTGGATTCTTACTGATTCCCATCCTGTTGGTGCGTAATCATTTGCTACTGTTCTAGCGTCCTGATAAATAATATCATCAGCATTTGCTGCCCAAACTGTATTTCTTGACTTAGTAGCGAAGTTAACTACTTCGTTAGCCTTGTCATCAATTCCATTATTCTTGTATGTTCCATAATATGTAGTGAATTTTCCATCGTCACTTACATTGTTGATAGATGTAAATTTCTTATCTACCAAGATTGGATCATTCTTTACACCACTAACAGTAATTATGTTTCCGTTTGCTACATTAACAAAGAAAACTTCTGCGTGAATTGTTGCCTCTTCGGCACCGTCAATTGCATCTGTGCTTGTTGCTGCAGATGCTGCCATTACAGTCATGTTAAATGTCTGTGATGTAAATAACATTGCAACTGCCAAAACAATTGACAATAAAGATTTGTACATCTTTTTCATCTTCATTTTTCTTCCTCCTAAATAAATTCAAACAATAAAAACACTCTTCTCTTTTTTGTGTAAGGTTGACATTAAAACGTTTTTATTTTCTTATATTTTAGCACTTATTGATATATTTTTTCAAATTTGAAAATGTTTTTAAGCACTCTACACAAATAGTCTCTTTGTTTTTTTTGCACTTTGCATATATATTTTATTGTTTTTTTTATTGTTTTTCTTGTTTTTTATTAATTTGCATTTTTTGTCGCAAAAACGTTTTTATTGGTTTTTGTTTAAAAATGTCTTTTCTTTTTACTAATAATCCTGTTTTATTTTACTAATAATGGTGTTTTCTTTCACTAAACTCTCTCTTTTTCGCCACTTTTAAGCAAAAAAGAACAGCCGGATTTAATTCAAAAATCAATCTGACTGTTCCTTTTTTATAAATTTAATCTAATGCTAATATTCCATTTGTAGCTATTACTTCTTAAATTTAACTTTTCGGTTAGACCACTTACCATAATAAACTTCTCCATTTACTACTTTGTAAGCTCTGACCCTGATAAAGTACTTCTTGTTAGCCTTTAATTTCTTAATTGTAAATTTGGCTTTCTTATAGTTCTTTACCTTTGCTTTTTTAAATTTCTTTGATGTTGATATCATTACCTGATATCCTTTTACACCCTTTGCTGTTTTTAATGTAACTTTTAATTTCTTAGCACTTCTCTTCTTAGTTGCCTTTTTAATTTTAACCTTTGGTACCTTTACGGTTTGTGCAGTTTTTGTAGTTACAATTTCTGTTGTGGAAACTGTAGGTGTTTCCTTTGATGTTTCAGGTTTAGTTGTCGTTCCTGTTTCTGACGGAGCAATTGTTGTAGGTGTCTGTGTTGTTGGCACTACTGTTGTAGCCTTTTCTGTTGGTGCTACTGTTGTTGGTGCCTGTGTTGTTGGCACTGCTGTTGTAGCTTTTTCTGTTGGTGCTACTGTTGTTGGTTCATTATTTTTAAATTTTGCAAGAAATTCTGCATTTTCATTAACAAATGTATTCTTATTCTGTGATGAATCCCAGTTAATTGACCATGACATAATTCCCCTTATTCCCGGATAATTATTATTAAGCTCTGTGAACGCACTTTGAAGTACTTCATTTGTTACCTGACCACTACCTGCTGCACTCTGTGATGAAGGTACTCCGATTACTACCTGATCAGGTCTAAGTGGTGCAAAATATGTTGACTCATCAGTTGAATTTGTATAATAAGCTCCAACATGGAATCCCTTAAGAAGCATTTCGCACATTGCTACTATTCCTTCTTTTGTTCCCATATTATATGATGTTCCATCAAGTCCTGTAATAGGTGATGAATTGTATAACTGAACATGCACATAAGATGTTTTGTCTCTAAGTGCATTAATCATTGGAAGATAAACTCCCGCTCTTGTGTCACAATACTGGTTAATTCCACCATAGAATGAATAACCTAACTGTACATAAAATGTTTCAGGTGCCCATGAAAGTATGAAATCATTTCCATAGCTATCACAAATTGTACGAATGGCTTTAATCATATTTACAACTTTAGGTGATGTTGGATTATTTATATCTTTATCATTTCCACTTTCAAACTGTACTGAAGACTGTTCAAGGTCAATATCAATTCCATCAAATCCATATTCATTTATAATTGACTTTATATCACTTACAAACTGATTTACAGCATTGTCTGATGTTAATGAGAAATATCCTTCATAACCACCAATTGACAACACAATCTTCTTTCCCTGTGCCTGTAATGACTTTACATCTTTCTTAAAGTCATCCTTTGTGTAATCACTTGTAAGACCTGATATATCAAACTTCATCTTTCCGTCAGTACTTCCTGCCTTTTCAGGTTCTGCAAATGAAATATTAATAACATCCCAGTTTTTGTCCACATCTCTAAGCTTAATAAATGGATTTCCGTCATTATTCCATGTATGGTAGTAGCCAATCATTAATCTTGATGAAAGACCTGTTGTTACTGTTCCCGGATTTGTTGTCTGTTCTGGTGCTTTTGTTGTTGGAGCTGTTGTCTGAACAGGCGTCTTTGTAGTAGCGTCCTGAGTCAATCCCTGGACTGTTACTTCTATTGTCTGCCCTTCTGTTTCATATCCATTCAAATTAGCTGTTACTCTAATAGTATGTTTTCCGTTAGTTGTAAAAGTATATGTTGTTGATGTTGCCGCAGTATATGATTCAATATACTGCCCATCTATGTATACTTTATATGTCTGTCCACTAGCAATCTGTTCCTGTGTCTGACCCCATACATATGTAACTTTTCCGGCTTTCTGTTCCTGAATTGTTAAACCGATTACTTCTGTTGGTTTTAATTCAGGCTGACCTGCTGCAGTTGTTTCGTTCTTTGTTGTAGGTGCTACTGTTGGTGCTTCTGTAACTGGTGTTTTAGTTGTTGGAGCAACTGTAGTAGCATGCTTTGTTGTTGGTTGCTCATGTTTCTCTAATGAATCCATAAGAGATGACATTGATTTTGCCCATGTATAATTATTTGTAGCATCCCAGTTTATTGACCAAGTCATAACACCTCTTAATGTTGGGTATGCCTTTGGTGCTGTAAATTTTCCTGATGATGTTCCATTAACAAGAGCTTTTACTGCTGTTGAAATTATGTCTGTTGACACATATCCACTTGATGCAGCTTTAGATGTTGATGGTAATCCCAGTGCAACCTGATCAGCTCTAAGTCCGTTTTCTAACAATAATGTTGAAAGGGATGTTAAGAAATCTGCTGTTCCAACCTGCGCATTAAATCCATTGTATCCGTTCATTGCCCCTGAATTATAGAACTGTGGATAACAAATTGTAAGAATATCTCTAATCTTATATGCTAATCTGTAATATGCAGATGTAGCCATTGTTCCGTTAGGATTTGTATCCTGGAAATAATATGTTTCAGGTGCCATTGTAATAATAAAATCTTCACCAAAATGATTACGTACAGTTCTAAGTGCTTCTGCTATATAATCTGTTCCTGATACTGCACCTCCTTCAAAGTCAATATCTACACCTTCAAATCCATATTCTTCAATTATTGAAATAAGGCTTGTTGCAAACTGATTTGCAGCTTCCTCATTTGTTATATAAGTAGTTCCTTCTGCTCCACCTACAGAAATGATTACATGCTGACCTTTTGCCTTAGCATTTTTAATATCCTGAATAAATTGTGCTTTAGTATAACCACCTAATGCATTAGACAAATCCTTATCAAGTTCAAATGTAACTTTGCCCGGTGTTGTTGATGAGTTAGCAAAAGATACACAAATCATATCGTAATAATCCGGTACATCTGAAATCTTTAATGCTGTTGAGCCATTAAGGAAATTATGCCAATAACCTGTTACCATATGTTCCGGTAATTTAGAATTAACTGTATAGTTATTTTCTGTTGTTTCCTGCTCACTTCCACTATTTTTAGTTGTCTGAACTTCTCCTGCAACCAAATCAGTTCTTAATTTCCACAATGTTACCGCATCTGTTGGTGACCATCCTAAATTAGAAGTATGAGCATATGTACATTCATATACTTTTCCTTGATACTGAACAAGATTTCCCAATCCATATACAACACTATTTGGAGACCATTCAGGATAGTTTCCAGTTGCCTGTTTTGTTGTATCATTTTCTTTTTTTGTTGTAACAGAAGCTGTTGTTACTTGCTGTTCCTTTGTTGTATTTTGTTCTTTTGCTGTTGTCTGTGTCTGACTGTTTGTTGTTTGCTGAGATTTTGTTGTAACATCCTCAGATGGTTCTACATAATCTCCATTTTTATAAACAACTTTTGTTGACAAAATTTCGCCTGCTAAAACAGCTTTTTGTCTTAATGTTATTCCTTTTATATTTTGAGCATTAGCTGTTCCTTTTCCTGATTTAAGTGTAAATGTTAATGAAGCTCCCGGCTCTAATGTTTTTGAACTCCACTCAGGTGGCGTAACAACAGTTTTTCCATTTTCTGTTGTAATTGTACCTCCTGCACTCCAATCTCCTGATAAAGTTTCGCCATTTTGTGTTTCAATTGATATTGAAGGATAACTTAATGTTTTTCCGAAATATTCTGCCCAAGGCATTACTGAAATATCTTTTGAACCACTTGCTTTTGTTACTGATGAGTTAGTATTTTTTAGTGTAATTGTATAAGAATCACCTGATGTTGTAACTGTTGTTTCAACTCCATCATTAGCAGGAGCAACTATCTTCTGATTAGGAATTGCTGCTGAACCATACAATGATTCTTTCATTGTCTTAGTTATTGTGCTGGATGCATCTAAAGAAGCCATCCATGAAATAAGACCACCTAAGTGTTTCTGTTTTACATATTTGCCTTTTTCTGCTACCGATTCTTCAGTATCACAAGTAAAGAACATTCCTGAAGATTCACTATAGTAATAGTTAGCCTTTGCAACATCATCCCAATATTTAGTCAAATTATATTTGCTTACTAATGAATTAATATCTGAATATGCATATGTTACACCATTTTCGCCTGTTGCATCTGCATATAATCCTGGATTTTTAGAATCTCTTCCTGTGTCTTTCTTTACTTCTTTCCATCCTCTTGTATAAGGTGCAACACCAACTACGATTTTTGAATAATCAATGTTGTCCCCATATTTATTTTCTAAATATTTAATACATGAATCAACTGAAAGTCCTGCATCTCCCTCGTCATAAGCAGGATTAGTATAAAGTGCTGTCTGGTGAGCTGTAAATCCTCCCCATGCACCATTTAAGTCATATGTCATCATATTAGCAAAATCTACGATTTTTAAAACTTTTTCGTATTCAATTGCTGCCATCATTTTAGGCGATGCTGACATGGCAACTGACAATTCATAGTGTTTATTATCTTTTGCTCCATAGCTGTCCAATGCATCTCTTATGGCTTGAAGAAGTAATGTATAGTTCTGTGTATCTGCTGCTGAACCTTTACATCCTTTATCAATTGCTACACCATTTCCTTCAGGATCCGGGTCTCTGTCTGCTGTTGGGTATTCCCAGTCAATATCAACGAAATCATACCCATAGTAGTGTACAAATTTTGCAACATTGTTAGCAAAGTTCTTTCTGGTTGTTTCAGAAGCAGCAATTTTTGGAAAATCTCCTGATCTTGTCCATCCACCAACAGAAACACCTATCTTCATATTAGGATATTTCTGTCTTAAAAGTACCATTGCTCCTAATACACCTGCATATTTATTGTCTGTTCCAACTGAAAATCCAACATTTGGATTCTCATAATCAGCCCATGTATCAGTAGTAATCAAATCACCATTTGCATCTGCATCCATAAACGCAAAATTTAAGTGTGTGATTAAGCTACCATCAATCTTGTCAGGTGTAAAATTCTTTTGTCCTGAATAAATTGACCAGTCACCATAATACATAACATTACGATATGGTGGCTGCTCTGCATTTGCAGCTTTGACTTCCTTTGTTGAAAGTTCTGTAGCTGCACAATATCCACCCATCAAATTAGCAACCATTGCAAGTGCCATTGTGAAACTAAGAATCTTTCCTGAAAGTCCTTTCCTTAAAATTCTTTTCTTTCCTTTCATTTTTCCCTCCATTTTCTCTGGTCTTTTAGATCTTTTTATAAAAACTGAACCTTTTATTATAGAAAGTAGAATTATGGATGCTTATTCCACTTCTATATTTTCAATAAAATTTTCTAAAACTTTTTATTAGTTGAAGTATTTGCTTTTGAAACACTTCAATTATTTTTTTAGAAATATTTATTGTTTTTTTAATAAAAACGTTTTAAATTTTTTGTGAAAAATATAAGCTTATTTCAGCTTTTAGGTTCATTTTTTATTAAATTTTTATTCTGTCCTTTCATTTCTGCCCATTATAACACATTATTTGGTAAAAGTAACCAATCCTATTGTGATAAAAATATTTTTATTTGTGTTTTTTATATAAAGCAATATTTTTATTATGTTTTTATATTTTTTCAACTATTTTTTATTTTATTTTCCGATTTCTGTAATGCTGATTCCAGTTACGTGTCATATAATGTTTTTTTTGCTGACACGTAATTATTCACAAAATAACAGTGATTTTTCTATTGATTACGTGTTACACTGCATTTTTTTCACTGACACGCAATTGGTAGCGATATAACAAGATTATCTTCAATAAATTACTTATGACACAACGTTTTCGTCCTACGACACGTAATCGTTGCTCAAATAGCAATTATATATTGCTCAAAAAAATTCGGAAATATCATCTACATCTTTATATCGGAAATGAAGAGACTCTTTCAATATACTAAATCATCAGATTGCAAAAAGGACTGCCGGAAATGATTTACTCTCAGTACTAACTGTGTCATTTTCCGGCAGTCCTTTTTCATTTTGTTGTTATTATTTCTTCAAGCTTTCTCTAAATATCTGCTCTATTTCTTCTTTATCAAGTTTCTTGTAGCCACCTGTCATTATGAATGTTCCTTTTACAAGATCAGGTATCATTTCTTCTGTTGCTCCAAGGTCTGTTAAATTCATTACAAGTCCAAGTTCTTTCATCCAATCTTCCATTAAAGAAAGTCCTTCCAATGCAATCTGCTCATCTGTTTTTCCATCAGGATTTACATTCCACACATTTTCTGCAAAACGTACAAACTTTGGTAATCCGTAAGGCATAATGTGTTTGTAATATGGCAATGATACTGCTGCCAATGTCATTCCGTGAGTTGCATCTGTGCATGCCCCTGCTGACTGACCAAGCATATGAACCATCCAGTCTGTTGATTTTGCCTTGGCTACTAATGTGTTAAGTGCCCAAGTTGCTGTCCACATAATATTGCTTCTAGCCTCGTAATCCTGTGGATTCTTATTTGCAATACGGCTTGAATTAATTACTGATTTCATTAACCCTTCACTTATATAATCGCTTGTGTTATCATCTTCCCCTGAAAAATACTGTTCACAAATATGATTAAAGATATCATAAATTCCTGAAACCATCTGGTAATGTGGAAGTGTCATTGTATATCTTGGATTCAAAATAGAAAATCTAGGCATTATTTTTTCATCTGCAAAAACATGTCCAACCTTTAATTTTTCTTTGTGGTTAGTAATTACTGAACCTGCATTCATTTCTGAACCTGTTCCAACCATTGTCAAAACACAACCTACAGGAATTGTCTTGCAAGTTGGCTCTTCGAATTTAATATAATATTTTTCCCAAGGGTCTTCGTCACAATTAACTGAAACTGAAACAGCCTTAGCATAGTCGCACACTGAACCACCACCAACGGCAAGCAAAATATCCACATTATGCTTTCTCGCCATTTCCACACCTTCATATAATTTTTCAACTGTAGGGTTCGGCATAACCCCTGCAATTTCTGCAACATTCTTTCCTTCTTCATTAAGAATTGCCATAACCTGGTCGTAAATTCCATTCTTTTTAATAGAACCACCACCATAAACAAGAACTACGTTGGTACCATATTTCTTAAGCTCTGTTTTAAGATTTGAAAGAGAATCCTCTCCAAAATATAATTTTGTTGGATTACAATAAGTAAAATTACCTAACATAAAATACTCCTTTCGTCATAAACATTCTTTACTATCAAAAAACTTTCCAGTGAAATTTACAATTTTTCACAAATCTCTTGAAATTATTTCTTACGATAATATGTTAATACCTGAACCTAACTTTAGGTCAAGCGTTTTTATACATTTATTTTCAACTTTTTCCTGCATAATTTTTATATTACTTATGATATATAATTATTTAAACTACTTTCCCATGTATCTCCCAATATACTCATACAATTCAATATTAGTCTCCGCGTTTTTCTCCTCCGCCTCTATATATTCAGGAAAAGGAAGTCCAATCTGGCATTCGCCACATATGTCAACGCCTATTATTTTCTTATCTTTCAAAAAGAATTTCAGCAGATGTTCAAGCATACCAAGGCTCATATGCCCTTGACTCCAGTTAGTTTCAATATAATGTTTGTCCAAAATATCTTTGTCTATGGAAATATAAAAAGGTACATCAGTTTCAATCAAATCAAGTTTTTCTCTTCCACTATTGTTCCGTAATTCTTCTGCTGAAAATGTTATAAGCTTACTCTGATTTTTCACATTTATCTGCTGTATATCCGTCTCACTTGCCCCAACAAGAATCAATTGTTCAAGATTTTCGTTTTGCTCAATAACCTGCGCCGCCCAATCGCCACAACTTGTCATTCCTTCAACCATAGGCTTTTGCATATCTGTGTGATGGTCATACAAAACAAGCGAAAACTTTTTATTTATTTTGTCCGTCATAATTTTTGTTATGTAATGATAATTACCTGAATCAATAAAATGAACGCCGTTTATGCTAAAATTCTCTATTCGTTTCTGAATCTCCGCCTCCCCTTCTTTGGTGCAATACAAGTCGGTTCCTAAAATATCTGAGCAGTCAATTCTAACAATATTCTCCGTCTGCTCTATATTTTCATCAATATAAATATGTGTAAAATCTAAAATAAAATTTTCACTTCTTGTCATTTTATCATCCTCTATAAATTTTCATTTATTATTTTCATAAAAGTTTTTGCTGCCTTACTTAACATTGCGTGTTTTTTCCAAACCAACGCTAACTCTGTTGTCAATCACCTGGTATGTTGGCTCCTCTCCTAAGTTTTATTTTTTTATATATCTTTGATTTTTGCTATTTGGTTTGTCTGGAATTGTCATACTAACCAAGTTTAATTCAAGTGCATGTTTTAAATAATTTCTTCTAAAACCTTCTCTAGACTTCAATTCTAACTTTTCCATAAGTTGATTACTTGCATATGCAACATCATATTCCATTACATCCAAAAGTTTTCTAACACAATCAGACAATTGTTCACTGTCTTCATTTATTTGTGTTGCTATCTCTTCTAACACGCTATCAATCTGTTTTAACATAAACTCAATAAAAAATGTTAAATTTTCATTAACATGGCTTTTTGATATTGCATTATAATATTCATCCTGATATTTCATTTGTAATTGTAAATGGTGGTTGATATTTTTCCATAAAATTCTCTCCTAACTTTCCATACTATCTTACGCACTAACTTCCGTACTATCTTGCGCACTTTCTTGCGTATCATCTTCCGTATTATCTTGCGTACTTTCTTCCATAATTGTACCATAATTTTTCTGATTAACAGCAAAAAACTTGCATTAAACAATGCAAGTTTTTTAGATTATTTATTATTAGATTTCCTTTCCTACTTCAAATGCCTTGCCAACTGATCCCCCCAGTTTCATATAAAAATTAGGGTGTCAAAACACAAAAATGTCATATACAATCGCCAAAAAATGTAATAAAATATAACTATATAAATTACCCGATAATTTATGAATTTTATACATCGGAAAAGTCTTTTTCCCTTAACAATATTTTATTTATGGAATGAACGGTGAATATATGAAAAAAACATCTTTAAAATTACTGCTATTTTCCTTTGTTATGAGTTTACTTATGATAATTCCTACAAAGGTAAATGCAGAAGAAATCATTCCGGTCAATATATCTGTAAAGTATGGCCAGACAGAAGCCCGAAGAATCTTAGATATGATTAATGAACTGAGAACCAGTCCTACTGACGCATGGGCTTGGGATAAAACTGATACCAAACAAGTTGCATATCCCGGTTTAAAAGAACTTGTCTATGACTATGATTTAGAGCGACTTGCAATGAAACGTGCAGCAGAAATTGCACTATCCTACGAACACACCCGCCCAAATGGTCAAAATCCTTTTACTATTTATACGGAAGAAAATATAACCAGACTGGATACAGGTGAGAATATTGCAGTAGCAAGTCCTAATGTTTATTCTAAGGCAGAAGCAGTAAATGACGGATGGCGTGAAGATAACGAACCTTATGCCGGTCAGGGGCACCGTAGAAATATGTTAGGTTATAAATTTACCTGCGTTGGGGTTGGTCATGTTACTTACAACGGCTATGACTACTGGGTTGAAGAATTTGCCTCCAGACCTTCCATTAATACAACAGAAACACCGGCAAATGACAATGAACAAACTGTTACTGTTTCAGTAGCTAAAAGTTGGATTACAAATTATAAGACATATTTTGACCAAGATTCATATGTTCTTAGATTAGGAGAAACAGTAACTCCAAATATTACACCTATAATTTCTCTTATAAATCAATTTGGATCAGTCGGAACCGTGTTAGATACTCCAACCGTTTCCATTAATGACCCTTCTATTGCCACCTATAGTGATGGAAAAATTATAGGTCTTAAAGAAGGTACCACCACGTTAACCACATCACTGTACGGATTGCCATCAACAACTTCGGCAACAATAATTGTACATGACTGTGATAATCATTGGGATGGTGGAGTAATTACAAAAGTTCCAACCTGTACAAAGGAAGGCGAAAAGAAATTCACCTGCGCTATTTGTAATAATACAAAAATTGAAAAAATTGGCATAGATGCAACAAATCACCTCCACTCTGAAATTCGAAATCAAAAGGAAGCTTCCTGCAAAGAGGAAGGATATTCCGGTGATAAATATTGCCCTGACTGTGGAACTAAACTTTCATCAGGCAATACTATTGCAAAAACAGAAAATCATAACTGGAATAAGGGAGTAATCACTAAAAAACCTACATGTGCAGAGACAGGCGTAAAGACCTATACTTGTAGCATTTGTAGTAAGACAAAAACAGAAAACATTGCAAAAACAACAAAACATCTTCATACTGAAATCCGTAATAAAAAAGCTGCTACCTGTGGTGAAACCGGTTATACAGGAGATACATATTGTACTGATTGTGGAACAAAAATTTCATCCGGTAAGACCATTGCAAAATTAACTACTCATACTTGGGATGAAGGAAAGGTCACAAAAGAACCTACTTGTACAGTGAAAGGTGTTCGAACATTTACTTGTAGTATATGTGCCAAAACCAAAACTGCGAGCATTGCAGCAACAGGACATCAGCATACTGAAATCCGCAAGAAAAAAGACGCAACCTGCGGCGAAGATGGTTATACAGGAAATACATATTGCACTGATTGTAAGAAAACAATTTCATATGGTCAAACCATCACAAAAACCGGTAACCATACTTGGGATGACGGAAAAGTCACAAAAGAGCCTACATGTACAGCAAACGGCGTAACAACTTTTACATGCATTGTATGTAAAAAGACAAAAACAAGAAGCATAAAAGCAACAGGACATAGTTACGGAGAATATGTAGTTGTAAAAGAACCTACAACCACAGAAAAAGGATTAAAATCCAAGACTTGCAGTGCTTGTGGAAAAGTATATTCTGTAACACTTGCAAAAATTTCTTCTTCTAAGACAACTACAAAAACTCCAACGACTTCGTCTAAGAATGCACAGACAAGCAAAATTACTACTAAAAAGATTAAGCTAAACCGTAAGAAACTGACTTTGAAAAAAGGCAAAACTTTTAAATTTAAAGTTACTCTAACACCGATAAATAGTCGTGACAGAATCACTTACGTAACCTCAAACAAAAAAGTTGTCAAAGTCTACAGAAACGGTAGAATCAAAGCCTTGAAAAAAGGAAAGGCTAAGATTACAGTAATTTCAAGTACGAAAAAATTTGTCTGCAAAGTAACAGTAAAATAAAAGACTTTATAATAAAAGCAAATTAAAAAGTCCATTATTTTTTGAGTCTGTGAAATAAAGTCTGTAAATAGACATTCTATGATAAGTGATGGAGCTGT
>OLRK01000078.1_pt1 | contig 112643 bp, 106 predicted proteins | sample 1672911 | NCBI WGS metagenome assembly OLRK01 (sample SAMEA3136736, study PRJEB25190) | human gut metagenome | biome: human gut; feature: human-associated habitat; material: faeces | place: Austria | collected 2013
ACCCGCAGCCTTTCGAGAAAGGCTGGCGAAAGCTTTATTTCGCCTGCGGGCGGGAGTCCTTTGGGACAAAGCGCAGGCAGGCCGGAGCATCCGGTCGGCGAATCTTAATTCTCGGCATGGTACAATGCCCCAAAACGCGGTCATTGCCCTCTGGCCGCTTTCTTCTGCTGACATAAAACTGACACGCGCTGCAAGTCGGCAAAACACATCCTCCTAACCGGTAAAACAAGTCTTTTTATTGATTATATGCGTCTGATATTGCTGTCGCAAGGCCTGTGTGAAAAAAATAAAGCAATAAATTGTGAGAAATCGGGATGTACATTTGATGGACAGGCTGATACAATAAAATAAAGATGGAGTGCAGTTGATAAAAGGTGGCGGATTGATATGACAATTTTGAAAGATCACAAGGGACATATTGCGCAGGCGCTGCTGATGGTAATTTTAATTGCCATACCATTGTTTTATTTCAGTCAAAAGGTACATGATATACGAAGCGACTATTACACCGAGCGTATAACTGCGATTTCCGAGAAAATCGGGGGCGAGTTGGAGCGTCAGGTGATCTGGGAAGATAGTAAGGACGAGAACCAGTCGAGCATCATGTACACGGCGTACTATTACCCGCAGGCGCTGTCGGTTGTCTGCCGTACCACGCCGGTCATCTATGTGCGTGATCAGAATACCCCGCCCGGTGCGGCTTTTCTGGTGTCGGATAGTGGGACGATCTATCCCGCAACCGTGGTCGAGGATACCGAGTACAACGCAACGCTGCTCATCTTTGAAGATGTCCCCTCAGAGTTTGTCAATCATCTGGCTTATTTGGATATTGTTCCCTCGCAGGAAGTGCCGGAAAATGGAGTTTATAACCCGAGCCAGGTAATCGAGGATCGCATCCGATATAGTCTGCAAGGCGAAAAGGCGTAAGCAAACGGTCGGATTTCTGTTTGGTTGAATGCCCAACGGCGTTTTGCATAGCCTGACAGGGCGCTTTCACCCGCAAATTTTGACAAAACGTGGGTTTACTTTGGATGTACAAAACGGTATAATGATACATAACAAAAATCAGCAATATGCGGTAAAGGAGAAGACATTATGGCGTATTATTTTTCCGAACCCTCTCGTACGTTCAGCGAGTACCTGTTGGTACCGGGATATTCCTCCTCTGAGTGCGTACCGGCAAACGTAAGTCTGCGCACGCCGATCGTAAAGTTTAAGAAGGGCGAGCAGTCCGCACTGTATGCGAACATCCCGCTGGTCTCTGCGATCATGCAGGCAGTTTCCGATGACAAAATGGCAATCGCACTGGCACGAGAAGGCGGTATTTCCTTTATCTACGGCTCGCAGTCGGTTGAGAGCGAAGCCGCAATGGTAGCACGCGTCAAGGCGTACAAGGCTGGCTTTATCGTTTCTGACTCCAACATCAAGCCCGACCAGACCCTGGCAGACATTCTGGCACTGAAGAAGAAGACCGGTCACTCGACCGTCGCAGTTACCGACGACGGCACCGCAACCGGCAAGCTGCTCGGCATTGTAACCAGCCGTGACTACCGCATCTCTCGTATGTCCACCGAGGAAAAGGTTGAGAGCTTCATGACGCCGTTTGAAAAGCTCATTACGGCGCCGGCAGACACCACCCTCAAGGAAGCAAACAATATCATCTGGGATCATAAGCTCAACTCCCTGCCGCTGGTAGACGAGAATCAGCATCTGGTATACATGGTATTCCGTAAGGACTATGATTCTCATAAGGAAAATGCGCTCGAGCTGCTCGACAAGGACAAGCGCTACATCGTTGGCGCGGGCATCAACACCCGTGACTACGCAGAGCGTGTACCGGCACTGGTCGAGGCTGGCGCTGACGTACTGTGCATCGACTCCTCGGAAGGCTTCTCCGAGTGGCAGTCCCGCACCATCGCATGGATTCGCGAGCACTACGGCGACACCGTAAAGGTCGGCGCAGGCAACGTTGTTGACCGCGAGGGCTTCCGCTTCCTGGCAGAGGCTGGCGCAGACTTCGTTAAGATTGGTATCGGCGGCGGCTCCATCTGCATCACCCGTGAGCAGAAGGGTATCGGTCGTGGTCAGGCAACCGCAGTTATCGAGGTTGCAGCAGCACGCGACGAGTACTACAAGGAGACCGGTATCTATATCCCGATCTGCTCGGACGGCGGTATCGTACACGACTACCATGTTACCCTGGCGCTGGCAATGGGCGCTGACTTCATCATGCTCGGCCGTTACTTCTCCCGTTTCGACGAGTCGCCCACCAACAAGGTCAACATCGGCGGCACCTTCATGAAGGAGTACTGGGGCGAAGGCTCGGCACGTGCGCGCAACTGGCAGCGTTACGACCTGGGCGGCGCACAGAAGCTGTCCTTCGAGGAAGGCGTTGACTCCTATGTACCGTATGCCGGATCGCTGAAGGATAACGTCACCCTGACGCTCAACAAGGTTCGCTCGACCATGTGCAACTGTGGCGCGCTGACCATCTCCGAGCTGCAGGAGAAGGCAAAGATTACGCTGGTTTCCGCGACCTCGATCGTCGAGGGCGGCGCACACGACGTTGTGCTCAAGGATACCGCAGTTTCGGCACACAAGTAAGACTGACGCTCAATGCGTCTCAAAAAAACCCGCTCTTGTCTGAGCGGGTTTTTCTTTGCGCTTGCAGCCAGACATATCTTGCCAGTTTGAGGCGAATATGATACCATGAAAGCACAAGATATGCCGGGAAAAGACCGACGGCGGGGGAAATCGCGACAGCCGGGACGGTCGGAAGAGAGGGGGCGCACAGAATGGATGAAATGGACGAACAGGTAGAGCAGAACGAGCAGCAGACAGGCCTCTGGAAGCAGATGGCCGACGGCGTTTCCCATCGTACCGTGCGGAATGCATGGACTTTTATACGATGGATCTTTTTTTCGTGTCTGATTGGTGTCGTGGTCGGCGTGGTCGGTGTGGGATTTCACCACGCGATTGCGGTCGTGACCGAGTGGCGCGGAGAATATTCCTATATTCTGTTTGGATTGCCGATTATCGGCCTTTTCATTGTATGGATGTATCGTGCGTGTGACATGGCGCGCGACGGCGGCACCAATCTGGTGCTCATTTCGGTGCGCGATAACGCGCCCATCCGGCTGCGCACCGCACCGCTCATCATCATTGCAACCGTGCTCACTCATTTGTTCGGTGGTTCGTCCGGTCGAGAGGGTGCAGCGCTCCAGCTGGGCAGTTCGATTTCGGCCTCGGTTGGCCGTCTGATGCGTCTGGACGACAAGGACGAGCGCGTGTTCAAGATGTGCGGCATGGCGGCAGGCTTTTCCGCCCTGTTCGGCACACCGCTGGCGGCGGCCGTGTTTGCCATGGAAGTCGTGAGCGTGGGCGTCATGTACTACGCGGCGATGTTCCCATGCCTGCTGGCCTCTCTGGTAGCCCTGATGACTGCGCGTGCGCTGGGCGGCGTGCCCGAGGCGTTTCTGGTCTACGGCATTCCGCAGTTGACCCCGTTGGCACTCGGTCAGGTCATCGTGCTCGGCCTGCTGTGCGCACTGGTCGCGGTGCTGTTTTGTAAGGTGTTCGGCATCGTTCAGCGCCTGTATGCGCGTTATTTGCCTCATCCTTACGTGCGTGTATTCGTGGGCGGCTGCATCGTGGTTGCGCTCACGCTGCTGCTCGGTACACGGGATTACAACGGTGCAGGCATGCAGGTGATCTGGCGTGCGTTCACCGGCTACGCGCACCCGGCGGCATTCCTGATTAAGATGGTGCTGACCGCGCTGACGCTGGGTGCGGGCTTTAAGGGCGGCGAGATCGTTCCGGCATTCTTTGTCGGATCGACCTTCGGATGCTATTATGGTGGTTTTCTCGGCCTGTCCGGCTCGTTTGCAGCCGGTGTGGGCATGGTCGCCGTGTTCTGCGGCGTGACCAACTGCCCGTTGACCGCCATTTTGCTGGCCTACGAGCTGTTCGGCGGCGACGGTCTGCTGCTGTTTGCGCTGGGCTGCGCGGTGTCGTACATGTTCTCCGGTTACTCCGGACTGTACAGCGCACAGAAAATCATGTACTCCAAGCTGCGTCCCGAGTTCATCGCGCGTCAATCGGGCGAATAAGATCGAACCTTGACAAAAGAAATCCAAAATTGAGGAAATACGCCCTTGCAAAGCGTCAGCTCGTCGGGTAGAATAGACATTGCGCCTGTCTGGGGGACAGGTAAACAGTTATATTTCAGAAAGAGGGATTTTTTTGCAGTCGCAACAGAAAATGGGCACCATGCGCATGGGACCGCTCATCTTCAGCATGGCCTTGCCGGCTATGATTTCCATGCTCATCAATGCGCTCTACAATATCGTCGACAGTATTTTTGTCGCACGATACTCGGCCAGTGCACTGACCGCCGTTTCTCTGGTCTTTCCGCTTCAGCAGCTGGTCATCGCTATCGCGGTCGGTACCGGTGTCGGTGTCAACTCGCTGATCGCGCGCTGTCTGGGTGCAAAGGATCAGGAAAAGGCCGACAATGCGGCAGAACACGGCGTGGTACTGTCCATTGTGGGCGGTGTCGTGTTTATCCTGCTGGGATTTTTGGGCAGCCGTCCGTTCCTTTCCGGTTTTACCGAGAATGCAGCCGTCCTTGAACAGGCGGTCAGCTATTCGCACATCGCGGTCGGACTGAGTATCTTTGTCATGGTCTCCATCATGTGCGAGAAGATTCAGCAGTCGACCGGTAATATGATTATTCCGATGTGTCAGGGCCTGACCGGTGCGATCGTCAACATCATTTTGGACCCGCTGCTCATCTTCGGCATCGGCCCGTTCCCCGAGATGGGCATTCGCGGTGCGGCGCTCGCAACCATCATCGGTCAGGTTGTCGGTATGCTGATTGGTCTGTGGGGCGTGTTCGTCCATCAGAAGGTACTCGCGCTGCGTATGCGCGGCTGGAAGCCCAACCTGCGCATGATCGGTGCGATCTATCAGGTCGGCCTGCCCGGTATCATCATGCAGAGCCTGTCCTCGGTACTGACGGCAGGCATGAACGCCATCCTGATTCAGTTCTCCGAGACTGCGGTCACCATTCTGGGCGTTTATTTCAAGCTGCAAACCTTTATTTTCATGCCGGTCTTTGGACTCAATCAGGGTGCACTGCCGGTTATGGGCTACAATTTCGGTGCGCGCGACCGACATCGTCTGCTCAGTGCCTATCGCATTACACTGATCTCGGCACTGGTCATTCTGGGCGTGGGCACGGTCATTTTCCAGATTTTCCCTGCGCAGATGATTATGCTCTTTACCCCGGCGAACGACCCGGCGGCGACTGCCGAGATGCTGGAAACCGGCATTCCCGCGCTGCGCATCATCAGCCTGTCCTTTATCGGTGCGGGCTTTGGCATCATCAATTCGACCGTCTTTCAGGCGATCGGTCACGGTCTGGCATCGCTCGTCGTCTCGTTCTGCCGCCAGCTGTGCATCATTCTGCCGGTTGCAGCCCTGCTCGGCTACTTCTTCGGTCTGGGTGCGACTTGGTACGCCTTCCCGTTTGCCGAGTACATCGCGGTTGTGATTTCCTACGCGGTACTGGCTCGTATTTATCAAAAGGAAATCAAAAATTTAGCGCCCAAGGCGCAGTAAGGAAGCAAGAACCATGCGGACTGTGATCTGGTTTGTGTATTTTTGGCTGTATTTGCTGGCTGCAATTCCGGTCAGCGGCTATATTTGGTGGCTGGAGAAGCGCGGACGGAATGCCCACGCCGACGAGCTGGTGCAGGGGATTGTCCGGCGCTGGGCGCGGCGTCTGCTGCGGCTGGCCGGGGCAAAGGTCGAGGTCACCGGACAGGACAACCTGCCCGACGAACCGGCGGTCTACGTCGCCAATCATCAGGGAAACTTTGACATTCCCATCCTGCTGACCGTTCTGCACGAACCGCACGGACTGATTGCCAAGCAGGAGCTTGCAAAGCTGCCCTTTGTACGTGCTTGGATGCGGCATTTGCACTGCCTGTTCGTTGATCGCTCGTCACCCCGAGCGGGTGCACAGGTCATTGTGGACGGAGAACGCCTGCTCGAGAGCGGACGCAGCGTGTCCATCTTCCCCGAGGGTACGCGCTCGCGCGGCGGCCCGATGCACAGGTTTCAGGGCGGTGCCTTCCGCATTGCCACCCGTGCCGGTGCGCCCATCGTACCGGTCACCATTGACGGTTCCTATCGCCTGATGGAGGCGCAGGGCTTCTGGATTCGTCCAGCGACCGTGCGCGTCACCATTCATCCGCCCGTTCCGACCGCCGATCTGAGCCGAGAACAGGTGCGCAGCCTGCCCGATCAGGTGCATGATACCATCGTATCGGTTCTGCCGTAAAAAATCGATTGTCATTTTGCACGCGGCGAATTATAATACAATCAGAACGCAAATCAGCAAAGGAGCGTATTCATTATGAAGCGAATCGCAAGTTTTGAGGTCAATCACGACCTGCTGACCCCGGGCATGTACACCTCGCGCATCGACGGGGACATCACCACCTACGACGTGCGCATGGTCACCCCGAACGGCGGCGTGTACCTCGAGCCCGCAGCATCCCACACCTTTGAGCATCTGTTTGCCACTTACGTGCGCAATTCGGACTTTGCCGACCAGATCATCTACGCAGGCCCGATGGGCTGCCAGACCGGTTTCTACTTCCTCGTGCGCGACATGAAGCCGTCTGATGCCATCCGTCTGGTGCAGGAAACCATGGACTTTGTCGTCGATTTCACCGGCGACGTGCCCGGCGTGAGCCGTATTGAGTGCGGCAACTACCTGCTGCACGACCTGGAAGGCGCCAAGAAGATTGCGCGTTCCATGCAGCCCGTCCTCAAAGGATGGACAGAGGCCGATCTTGTCTACAAAAAATAAAGTTTTTCCAGCAAAAAAATTCAAATAATGCTTGCAATCTCGTGAAAGGTATGATATTATATTTTTACGACTGTAAGGCATAACCGGAAAGAGGTGAAACAACATGAAGCAGGGCATCCATCCCGATTATAAGCAGACGACCATTCGTTGCGCTTGCGGCAATGTCATTGAGACTGGCTCCACCAAGGAGAACATCGTCGTTGACGTTTGCTCGAAGTGTCACCCGTTCTTCACCGGTAAGCAGAAGCTGGTAGATACCGGCGGACGTGTTGATCGCTTCAAGAAGCGCTTCAATCTGGACAAGTAATGCAAAGCCATCGATTGCGCTCGTGATCGATGGCTTTTCTATTGCTGAGAACGGAAAAAACAGAGAACCCGCCGGGACGTATCCCGGCGGGCTTCCAAAACAGTCGAACTTATATTTGGTCCATAAGCGTATCGAGCGTGCGAACTGCCGCGTCAGCCTGCGCCGGTGTCAGGGTCTGGCTGGGTGCGAACGCGCCGTCTGTGAACGTCAACACCTTGCGGCTGACCAGTGCCTGCACGGCATCCTGTGCCCAGGAGGCAATCGAGGCCTTGTCGGTGATGGGCACTGTACCGTCCGCCGTCAGCGGATGGCCGCACAGCGCAGCGTACCGCGAGAGCACGACGGCAAGTTCCTGCCGGGTGACTGCACGGTTCGGGGCAAAGACGGTTGCGCTGTCGCCCGACATCAGACCGGCATGTGCCGCCCAGCTGATATAGGGCGCATCGTAAGCGATGATGCACACATCTCCGAACGAAGTGTCCGGGTTATTGAGTGCAGTACCCGTGCGTGCGGCGTAATCCCGACCGAGCTGTACGGCCAGTGCGCCGCGGCTGAGGTTTGCTGCCGGCTGTCCGGCATCATCGGTGCGGGATAGAATGGCCTGCACAGCCGAGTCGACACCTGCAAGGTAGTCTGCCCGGGTCTGCGGTGCGAGCACATCGGGCTCGAACGGCTGCACGTCATAGGACTGTGCTGCCGGGAGCAGCGGGGCGAGGTCGATAAACTTGGTCGAGCAGCTCACCTGCAAGCCGCTGTGCTCCAGCGTGAACGGACGCACCGCGCCGAAGTGATCGACGCTGCCGCCGGACGGCGTGCCGACTATGGTTGCGCCTGCCTGCTTGCACTCTACCGCGTTGATGAGTGCGGACGAGAAGGTGCCCGAGCCGATCAGGGTGTAGAACGCCAGACCGTCCTGTTTGTGCCGCTCTTCGAGCACATGCAGCAGCGGGATGATGACGCCGTCCGAGCCGCCGCCATTGCCGCGCAGGTCGAGGATGACTCGATCATAGCCCTTGTCGTCCAGCTGGTCGACAACCTGCTGGGTAAAGGTCTGCATGGGCAGTTTGGGGTCTTCCTTGCAGCTGTTGTACTGGATGTACAGCGTGCGCGCATCGAGCGCTTTTGCAAAATAGAGTTTCTTTTTGTCCGGAGCCGTTGCCGGAGCCTTACGCTCCAGACGTGCAAGCTGCATTTTGGACAGGGTGGTGCGATCGACCGCGTCCACGGTGATTTTCTGCACCTGGTCACCCTGCTGGATGGTCAGCTCAACGCCGTTCGGGTCGGACAATACGCCGTAATGGGCTAAAATTTCATAGATATAGAACGCCTGCGAAAATTTTCGGTGCTGATAGACCGCATTGTCGCCGCCGAGCATGGGCATCATCTTCTGGTAGATTTCGTCCATGGATACACCGTTGATTGCGGTGAGAATACCACCCAGCGCGGACTCGTTTGCTTTTGGCAGCCGGGTGAGCAGAATGCCCTCGTCGACCACGGTTGCACCGATGGGCAGCACGCGCACCTGACCGCTGATCTGGGAGCCGATGGACACACTTGTGTGCGAATCCTGCGCCAGCGCGGCCAGTTCGCAGAGAGCAAGGGCAAAGTCAACGTCGGACATCTGCGCCAGACCGGACTGGATTTCGGCTGCCTTGGCATCAAAGACCTGCTTGCTGTTCGCGTGGTACAGGTCGGGATGCTGGGCGAGGGTGTCCAGCAGGGTCTGTAAATCAGCGCGGCGGGCACTTGTCTGGTCGGACGAAGCTCCAGCCGTGACCGTCTGCGTCGTCGTGACGGCCAGCGCGGTCGGCACACTGCCGAGACACAGCGCCGCGGTGAGCAGACCGGAAATAAGTCGTTTCATGGGTTGATCTCCTTTCTGTTCGGTGCACAGACCGGACGGGGGACGGTCTGCCCTTTTGTGTATTACTGTACCATGTACTTAATACAATAATAGAGCGAGAACAATTTGTCAAGAGGGGACGACCCGGAAGGGGAGCCAATCGAGACCGACACAGACCGGGAAAGGATGTGTAGCACATGATGGAAATGGAATTTGACAAGCCGAAAAAGGAACGCGCCGTGCTGGTTGGCCTGCGATGCCACAGTTTCGGCATGGATGAGAACGCCGACGAGGAGACCCTTGCCGAGCTTGCGGCACTGGTCGAGACCGCGGGCGCGGAGACCGTGGCGATGACGCTGCAAACCCGACCGGCGCCCGATGCGCGTACCTTCATCGGTGAGGGCAAGGCGCAGGAAGTCAAGGAGCTGGCCGAGGCCAACGAGGCCGACCTGATCATCTTTGACAACGAGCTTTCGCCCTCGCAGATGCGCGTACTCGAGGAGATGACCGACAAGACCGTGCTCGACCGCTCGGCGCTCATTCTGGACATTTTCGCCCAGCGTGCCCGCACGGGTGAGGGTAAATTACAGGTCGAGCTGGCACAGTATCAGTATATTCTGCCCCGTCTGGCCGGTCTGGGTCATGCCATGAGCCGACTGGGCGGTGGTATCGGTACGCGCGGCCCCGGTGAGAGCAAGCTGGAGTCCGACCGCCGACACATCCGCAGACGCATTGACAAGCTGCGCGAAGACCTCGAGCAGGTCAGACAGGTGCGTGCCGTCCAGCGCCGTCAGCGCAAAAAGACCGAGCTGCCCCTGGTCGCCATCGTGGGCTATACCAACGCGGGCAAGTCCACATTGCTCAATTTGCTGACCGACGCGGGTATTGAGGCCAATGACCGCCTGTTTGACACCCTCGACCCGACCACGCGCAAAAAGCGCATCTCGGACACCCAGGAAATCCTGCTGTCCGACACGGTTGGCTTTATTCGCAAGCTGCCGCACCATCTGGTGTCGGCCTTCAAGGCCACGCTGGAAGAGCTGGCTTACGCCGATCTGCTGCTGCACGTTGTGGACGTATCCGACCCTAACTGGGAGATTCACGCCGCGACCGTAGACAAGGTCATCGAGCAGCTGGGCGCACAGGAGATTCCGCGCGTGATGGTCTACAATAAGGCCGATAAGTGCGACGAACTGCCGGCTGCACGCGACGGCGTGCTGTTCTCGGCTAAGACTGGCGAGGGCACCGAGGCGCTGCTGGCAGCGATCGAGAAGGCACTCGGACGCGGCAAGCACGAGATGCACCTGTGCATTCCGTACAGCGACGGCGCAGCGCTCGACGTGCTGCACCGCGAAGGTCAGGTCAAGTCCATCGAGTACGGCGAAGCCGGTACGCTCGTGACCGTTATTGTGGACGATAAATTGTGTGGACAGATGCAGAAATATCGGGTGGAAGAGGCATGACAGCAGAGGAAAAGGATTATTTTATCCCGTTTGAAGCCTACGCAGAGGATAGCTTTGTGGAAAAGCGCTCCAAGTTCATCGGCCGCCTGTGGCGGGTTGAGACCCCGGAGGAAGCAACCGCCAAAATCAAGGAAATGCGTGAGACCTACTGGGATGCGACGCACAACTGCTACGCCTATATCCTGCGCGAGGGCAATCTGATGCGCTATTCGGACGACGGCGAGCCGCAGGGCACGGCGGGCATGCCCATGCTGGACGTGCTGCGGCACGAGGGACTGGTCAATGTGTGCTGTGTCGTGACCCGTTACTTTGGCGGCATTTTGCTGGGCACGGGTGGACTGGTACGCGCTTACACCAAGGGCGCACAGATCGCGGTCGCTGCCGCAGGTATCCAGCAGATGAGCCGGTTTTCCACCCTGCTCATCGCCTGCCCGTACAATCTGCTCGGCGTTGTGCAGCAGGTACTGCCTGCACACGACTGCACGGTCGAGGACACCGACTACGGTGCGGACGTGACGCTGACCGTCATCCAGCCGGTCGGCGGTCTGGACGCACTCAACGCAGCCCTGGCCGACGCGACCGCAGGTACGGTCTACGCCGAGGAGATGGAGGTTGCTTTCCGCGGACGACGCATCCGCTGAGTAAAATCACCGTCAGGACAACCGGACATTCCATCGAAAAAGCGGGTCTGCTTGTACAACCTGTACAAAGATGAAAAAATCCCGAAAAAATGGGCTGGAAAAAAAGTTTTTCGGCCATCCATTGCGTATATATATTATGGAGAGATTTTTCGGAAGGGAGGCGCAGACCATGACCATCCGTCAGCAGTCCGAAGCCCTAGAGCACAGTTTATTGTGTGATTGGGCGACCTTTTCCGACCAATCGCTTGGTCGGGAACAGCCCATTGCGCCCTGTCCCATCCGCACCTGTTTTGCCCGTGACCGCGACCGGATCATCCATTCCAAGGCATTCCGGCGACTGTCCAACAAGACACAGGTGTTCATTTCGCCCGAGGGTGACCACTACCGCACCCGGCTGACGCACACCCTCGAGGTCTCGCAGATTGCGCGGACGATCGCGCGGGCGCTGCGGCTGAACGAGGATTTGGTCGAGGCCATCGCACTCGGGCACGATCTGGGGCACACGCCGCTCGGCCACGCCGGAGAACGTGCGCTGAACGCGGTCTGTCCTGAGGGCTTTCGTCACAACGAGCAGAGTGTGCGCATGGTGCGCCGAATTGAACCGCTCAATCTGTCGCACGAGGTGCTGGACGGCATCCTGTGCCACACAGGAGGGCGGCACGCCCAGACTCCGGAAGGACGGCTCATTCACTTTGCCGACCGCATCGCCTACGTCAATCACGACATCGACGATGCTATTCGCGCAGGCATTCTGGCCGAGCTGGACATCCCGCAGGACATCCAGAACGCACTGGGCGCGACCCACGGCCAGCGCATCGATACCTTGGTGCGCGCGGTCATTGATTACGGGGTGAAAACCCGCGCAATCGGCATGGATGCCGAGACCGAACAGGCCATGCTGGCACTCAGACGTTTCCTGTTCGAGCGGGTGTATGACGGCCAGTCAGCCGCGCAGGACGCACGCGCCGAGTGGATGCTGCGCACCTTGTACGATTACTATATCAACCATTTCGATACGCTTCCGGCGGCTTATCAGCGGCTGACCGAGGATGGCGACAGCCGCGCACGCATTGTGTGCGACTATCTGGCCTCAATGACCGACCGCTATGCCATTGCGTGCTGTAAGGATCTCTTCCTGCCGCGTTCCTGGAACCGTACATAGCATATTTTTTCAAGGGAGGTGGACACAATGCCGATCGATCACGCATTTTTGGACGAGCTGACTGCACGCAGTGACATTGTGGATGTGGTCTCGCGCTATGTCAGCCTCAAACGGCAGGGTGCCAACTATTTTGGCCTGTGTCCGTTCCACAACGAGAAATCCCCGTCGTTTTCGGTCTCGCCCGACAAGCAGATTTATCACTGTTTTGGCTGCGGTGCGGGCGGCGGCGTGATTAACTTTGTCATGCGCGCCGAGGGACTGGAATTTCGCGACGCGGTACAGTTTTTAGCCGACCGCTGTGGACTGAAAGTTCCGCAGGACTCCATCGACCCGCGCACCGCACGCCGGCGTGAGCGCTTATTAGCGCTGATGAAGGACGCGGCGCGATTTTACTACGATACCCTGTGGCGGCCGGAGTACACGCCGGTACAGCGATACTTTGCCGGACGCGGACTGTCCCGCAAGACCATGAACCGCTTTGGTCTGGGCTATGCACCCGACTCCTTCCATGCAACGATGGACGCGATGCAGAAGAAGGGCTACACCAAGGACGAACTGCTGGACGCCGGTTTGGTGGTCAAGAACGAGAAGGGCGCGATCTATGACAAGTTCCGTGGACGCGTCATGTTCCCGATCATCGACGTGCGCGGACAGGTCATCGCCTTCGGCGGCCGTGTCATGGACGATTCCAAACCCAAATATTTAAACTCCCCGGACACCCGGATTTTCCATAAAGGACGCAATTTATTTGCGCTCAATCTGGCCAAAAAGACGCAGAATGATTATTTTATCTTAGCCGAGGGCTACATGGATGTCATTGCGCTGCATCAGGCCGGGTTTGACAGTGCGGTTGCCAGCCTTGGCACCGCGCTGACCGATGAACAGGCGCGTATGATTGCGCGCTACACCAAAAAGATCATCATTTCGTATGACGCGGACGGTGCCGGACAAGCCGCCGCCCAGCGCGCCATCGATATTTTAAAGCGTGCCGACTTGCAGGTCAACGTCCTGCGCATTCCGGGCGCAAAAGACCCCGATGAGTTCATCAAGGCCAAGGGCGCCGAGGCGTTCCGCAGGCTGATCGAGCAGAGCGAAGGGCATAATGCCTATCGCCTGGAACAGATTGCGGCCAAGTTCGACCTGACCGAGGACGACCAGCGCATCGAGTTTCTCAAGCAGGCAGCCTGGATGCTGGCAGCCATTCCGCGTGAGATCGAGCGCGAAGTCTATATGGGACGCGTGGCCAAGATGGCCGGTGTCACAACCGACGCACTTAAAATCGAGGTCAAACGCGCCATCGGCCAGCGCAACAAACGCGAGCGCACGGCAGAACACCGCGCCATTCGCGCCGCCGTGCAGAACGCACAGCCCAAGGATCGCGCTTTGCACTATCCCGACATCCGTGCGGGACGTGCAGAGGAAGGCATTCTGGGTCTGATTTTTACCGATCCATCCCTCTTAGCCCCGCTGGCCCAGCGCCTGCGGCCGGAGGATTTTTCCGCCCCTGTACTCGCAAAGATTTACGCCCGTGCGCTGGAACTGGAACAGCAAGGCGCACCGGTATCGGTCAGTGGGTATGAGGGTTACCTGGATGACGGAGAGCTTGCCTTGCTGTCCGAGATTTTATCCCGTCCGCAGGGTTCCGAGCGGCGGCAGAAGGCACTCGACGATTACATAAAGATCATGGACGAGCGGCGCACCCAGCGGCAGCTGGAGCAGGCCGCGACATCCGGTGGGGAAGACCCGATGATCACCTATTCCAAAATGAAAGCAGATAAAATGGGAGGCAAATAAGATATGGCAAGTGCAGAACAGCTCGCGCAGCAGATGCAGGCCGTCAAGGATCTGATGGCAAGAGGTAAGAAGAACGGTAAACTGACCCTCAAGGAGATTGCGGATACGCTGTCGCCGCTGGAGCTTGAGACCGACCAGATCGATAAGGTCTACGAGATGCTCGAGAACGAGGGCATCGAGATCGAGGGCGCAGGCGTGCTCGACGTGCCGCTCGGTGACGACGACGAAGAGTTCGAGGCATCGGCAGTCGAGGAAGTGCCCGAAGAAGAGCTGGTGGACACGTCGGCGCTTGCCGAGGGCTTCGCAATCGACGACCCGGTACGTATGTACCTCAAGGAAATCGGTAAGGTTGACCTGCTGTCCCCCGAGGAAGAGATCGACCTGGCACAGAAGATGCTCGAGGGCAATCAGGCAGCCGAGAAGCTGGACGCAATGACCCAGCCGGGTGCGGTTGCAGTCAGCGCGGACGAGATCGCCGCACTGAACAAGGCGGTCAAGGCCGGTGAGCGCGCCAAGAAGCGTCTGGCAGAGGCCAACCTGCGACTGGTTGTATCCATCGCAAAGCGTTATGTTGGCCGCGGTATGCTCTTCTTGGATCTGATTCAGGAGGGTAATCTGGGTCTGATCAAGGCGGTTGAGAAGTTCGACTACACCAAGGGCTTTAAGTTCTCGACCTACGCGACCTGGTGGATTCGTCAGGCGATCACCCGTGCGATTGCAGACCAGGCACGTACCATCCGTATCCCGGTACACATGGTTGAGACCATCAATAAGGTCATCCGCGTATCCCGCCAGCTGCTTCAGGAGCTGGGTCATGACCCGTCTCCCGAGGAGATTGCAGCCGAGATGAACATGCCGGTTGACCGCGTGCGCGATATCCTCAAGATCGCACAGGAGCCGGTATCGCTCGAGACTCCGATCGGTGAGGAGGAAGACTCCCACCTCGGCGACTTCATCCCGGACGACGATGCACCCGAACCGGCAGAGGCAGCATCCTTTATGCTGCTCAAGGAGCAGCTGGTCGAGGTACTCAAGACGCTGACGCCCCGTGAGGAAAAGGTACTGCGTCTGCGCTTCGGCATTGAGGACGGTCACACCCGTACCCTCGAGGAAGTTGGCAAGGAGTTCAACGTTACCCGTGAACGTATCCGCCAGATCGAGGCCAAGGCGCTGCGCAAGCTGCGTCATCCGAGCCGCTCCAAGAAGCTCAAGGATTTCCTGAACTAAACCGAATAGAAAAGAACCTCCCGCATGGCAAGATACCGTGCGGGAGGTATTTTTTAGCTCCAAATGGCCATCGCAAGCGTGCCGATGACCATGAGGCACAGGCCGAGAAAGGCCTTTTTGCTGAGTTTTTCGTGGAAAAAGACGTAGGAAAAAGCGACAGTGACGACCAGACTGAGTTTGTCGATGGGGACAACCACACTGACAATGCCGTTTTGAATGGCGTAGTAGTAACACAGCCAGGATGCGCCGGTCGCCAGACCGGAAAGCAGGATAAAGATGAGCTCGTGCCGGTCAATTTTGCGGACTTCGTGCTGTTTGCCTTTGAGAAAGACGACAAGCCATGCCATGATGAGTACGACGCAGGTGCGGATGGCCGTGCCCAGATTGGACTCGACACCCGAGATGCCGACCTTGGCCAAAATGGAGGTGAGCGCGGCAAAGACAGCCGAGCCGACGGCGTACAGCATCCAGCGGTTGTTGGCCGACTGGACAGCGGACGACTGCTTTTTCTCGATCATCAGGAAAATGCCGACAGCCAGCAGCACGGTACCGATGAGCTTGACGGCCAGATGTGCGGTTTCGGAGAAGCAGACGATGGCGAACAGAACCGACAGGATGGTGCTGGACTTGTCGATGGGGACGACCTTGTTCACGTCACCAAGGGAGAGTGCCTTAAAATAGCACAGCCAGGACGCACCGGTCGCCAGTCCGGACAACACCAGAAACAGCAGCGAGCGGGGCGCGATGGACGAGAGCGTGGGCAGGGAACCGACGATCAGAACCATAATCCAAGAGAAAATCAGAACAACCAGCGTGCGGACAGCGGTTGCGACATCAGAATCGGTATGTTTGATGCCGCATTTGGCTAAGATAGCGGTCAGACCGGCAAAAAATGCGGATAATACAGCCATAACAGGCCAAAGCATGGAAAAAGCCTTCTTTCTTTTTTGTTGCGGGATAAAAATTATAGAACGACGATGGTCACGCCGTTGTTGTGTCGGTCGAGATCGGGGTCGCGGCGCAGTTCATCGCACAGGCGCAGGGCGCGCTGGGTGTCTGCGTCGAAGATGGACAGTTTTTCACCGGGGATACAGCAGGCGATCTGCCCGGCCTGCACGGCACGGGTCAACGTCTGCCGGACTGCCAGCCGCAGTTTGCCGCCTCGACCGGTCGAGCCGTAACCGTGGATGAACTTGATGACGCGAATCTGATGCGCACGTGCCTGCCGCACCTCGCGGGTGATGCGCTCGGGCATGTCGCGCACGGCAGGTAAAGTCAGTTCCAGGTTGACGACACGGTAATTTTTCATGGTTTGGACTTCCTTTGGATAAAATAAGTAAAGAGCGCGCTGTGATCGGCCGGGACATCGGTGCACAGACCGGGAATCATGCGCTCGGGGTGCCATTGCACGCCCAGAATGGGCAGAGAACGGTGTTCCAGCGCTTCGATCAGTCCGTCGGCGGCGTAGGCCGCGGCGCACAGACCGTGCCCGAGTTGTCCGACCGCTTGATGGTGGTAACTGCTCACTTTGAAGAACCCGCCGGTTAGGCGGGCGGTGTGCGTGCCGGCAACGGTTGTAACCGGGTGAGGAATGCCGTCGTGACCGGCGACCTCTTGGAGCAGGGTTCCGCCGAAGGCGACGTTGATGACCTGCATGCCGCGACAGATACCCAAGACCGGTTTGCGCAGGGCGCAGAACGCGCGCAGCAGCGCCAGTTCTTCGGTATCACGGACGGGATCGAGCGACAGTCGGTGCGACTGCGGTGTTTGACCGTAAAGTGCGGGTTCCAGATCGCCGCCGCCCGATAACAGCAGCCCGTCGCAGCGACCAGCCAGCGCGATGGGGTCACCGCCTGCATACAGAACAACGGACAGTCCGGCGCGCGCCAGCGCATCCCCGTACAGTGTGGACGCGGTGCGTTTGGACGAGCGAGCGCCGGGCTCGATTGCGGTCGAAATCAGTATAACAGAATCTTGCATAAAATGCACCTCCCGGAGATTACGCAAGGAAAAAGATTTGTAAATTTTGTAAGAACAAAGTTTGCGAAAATAGGTTGACATCTTGAAAAGTAAAAAGATATAATTAGATTGGTAAAATTCGAGGAAATAAAATCAAAAAAATGCGAAACAAATCAAAAAAACCGGATCAGAGAAGGAGAGTAAATCATGGGGTTTGATTTGATGAACATTGTGCAGTTGGCCGGAGGCCTGGCACTGTTCATTTACGGCATGACGACGATGGGCAACGGCCTGGAACAGGCTGCTGGTGCAAAGCTGGAAAAGACGCTCGAAAAAATGACGGGCAATATTTTCTCGGCGCTGCTCATGGGTATGGTTGTAACCGCTGTCATTCAGTCGTCTTCGGCTACGACGGTTATGGTCGTCGGCTTTGTAAACGCGGGTATTATGACCCTCAAGCAGTCGGTCGGTGTTATCCTTGGCGCAAACATCGGTACCACAATCACCGCACAGATCTTACGTTTGGATTCTTCGGGCACGATGAGCGATAGTTTCCTCATGCAGATCGTAAAGCCTAAGAATCTGGCATACATTATGGTGCTGGTCGGTATTATCCTGCTGATGACCAGCAAGAGCAAGCGCCGCCGCAGCATTGCCGACATCCTCATCGGTTTCGGTGTGCTGTTCATCGGTATGGCAACCATGGAAAGCTCGGTTGCACCGCTTGCAGATATGCCGCAGTTCTCGCAGATCTTCGCTGCCATTTCCAACCCGATTCTGGGTGTTCTGGTCGGCGCAGGTGTAACCGCGATCATCCAGTCGTCTTCGGCTTCGGTCGGTATCCTGCAGGCACTGTCAACGACCGGTGCTATTACCTATTCGGCTGCGATCCCGATTATTCTTGGTCAGAATATCGGTACCTGTATCACCGCGTTCCTGTCGTCCATCGGCGGCAGCAAGAATGCACGCCGTACGGCAATGGTACACTTTTACTTTAACCTCATCGGTTCGATCATCTTCCTGACCGCGGTTTACGCGTTTCAGTACACGGTCGGATTTAGTTTCTGGAGCGAGGCCATTGACAAGGCCGGCATCGCAAATTTCCACACGCTGTTTAACGTAGTTGTCACCCTGATCTTCCTGCCGTTTACCCGTGTTCTGGTCTTCCTGGCCGAGCACACCATCCCGGCACAGGAGGAGAAGGCAGACCCGCTGGCAAAGCTGGAGCCGCGCCTGCTGGCAACGCCTTCCATCGCACTCGATCAGGCACAGCACTGCATCGCAGACATGGGTACCGCAGCGCTGAGCAACTATGCGCTTGCAATGGACCCGCTGTTTAGCAATGTGCAGCAGAATGCGGGACTCTTCCTCGAACATGAGAGCTTCCTCGACCGTGCAGAGGTTGAGATTGCCAAGTATCTGGTACAGATTCGCTCCGATCTTCCGGGCGGTCTGCGCCGTCAGCACGCCGAGATGCTGCACTCGCTGAGTGACTTCGAGAAGATCGGCGACTATGAGCAGAACATTTTCGACGCAGTCACTTCGCTGCGTGAGACAGGCGGTCACTTCTCTGAGGAAGCGGCAGCCGAGCTCAAGATTATGGCAGATGCCGTCAGCGAACTGCTGGAAAAGACCGTAAACGGTTATCTGGAGCAGTCGGCTTCGATTGCACGTCAGGTAGAGCCGATCGAGGAAGTCGTCGATATGCTCAAGGCTATTCTCAAGGATCGTCACATTGAACGACTGAACGCTGGATTGTGCTCGATTCAGACCGGTCTGCCGTTCCTCGAGGTGGTACACGATCTGGAGAAGATCGGCGACCACTGCTCGAATATCGCGATTTATACCATTCAGCTGGCTGAGGGTAAGAAGGGCTTTGATACGCACAACTTCAGTAAGCATGCGTATAAGGCATCGCCCGAGTTCCGTGAGGCGGTTGAGTATTTTGAGAAGAAATACCTGAGTGGCCTGGAAGCAACTAAGCCGGTGCTCTAAATGAAGTTTTCGCGCAAGCCTTTTTCAAAAGGCTTGCGGGCTCTCAGGGCAGAGCCCTGAGACGCGCTCTGCAGAGCGCGGAATGCTCTTTTGAAACCTGGTGTTCGACCCGGGTTTCAATTAAAACAAACACAAGAAAAAGACCGTCCAACAGGACGGTCTTTTTAGAGCTTTGCGCGTCCTGCGGGACGCGCTTTTTTATTATTTTTAGTTGATTCCGGTCAAAAGACCGGAATCAAAAGGGAGTTTCGCACTCTGCGGAGTGCGACTCAGGGCTCTGCCCTGAGAACCCGCAGCCTTTCGAGAAAGGCTGGCGAAAGCTTCAATTCGCCTGCGGGCGGGTTTTACTCCCGAATGCACTGCAAGTCCAGAATATTTCCGGTCAGCGAGCGAGCGGCACCCTGTTCAACAACCTCATACGTATTTTCCGTGCCAACCACACCGACACCCGGCAGGGCAATCTTGGGTTCACACGCAAAGGTCATACCGGCTTCGAGCGGAGCCTTAAATCCGCGTGCGATAACCGGAGCCTCGTCCATGACCAGACCAATCGAATGCGCCAGGAACTTACCGCCATTCATGAAGCTTTCGGCAAACTCTGCCGGGATGGTCGGCCACAGTTCCAAGAAGATTTCTTCCGGAATTGCGCCGGGAACCATACGCTCGGCGACCTTGCGCTCGAACTCGGCGCAAAAGGCGTAAGCGCGGCGGATGCGGTCGGCAGCCGGATGGCGGTCAAGGTCGCCGTAGAAGTAGACGACCGACTTGTCGGTGTGGTAACCGTCCACGCCCGACGGGATATCCAGCAGGACGAGGTCACCCTCGTGCAGCAGGCAGCGATTGTCACCGATGGCAGGCATTGCGATGCAGGTACCGGCGTTGCCGTCCGGGCCGTCGAACGCGGTCACGCGCAGACCGTTCTCCGAGAACGCGCACAGACCGGCGACATCTTCACCCAGCAGCTGGTTGAAACGGGAGATACCCATTGCGCCGCGCTCGAGGAAAGCACGATAGATGTCCGCGCACAGCACGGCCTCACTCACACCTTCACGCAGCAGACCGGGCGTGACACGCTCGAGCACTTCGGCATGGATGGCGCCGGCGCGGCGCATGCAGTCCAGCTCATATGCGCTCTTGTGCGCGCGCAGATCGGCCAGAATCGGGCTGATGTTCTTGTAGTCGGCAAAGGGTAGATACTTGCGTACCATTCCCAGCCACTCGAGCGACGCGGTCTTGCACTCGAGATAAGCGCAGGCGGGGACAGAATAGCTGCCTTCGAGCACGCGGAAGGACTTCATCGGGCGCAGATCGCCAAACAGGGACTCTTCCTGCGCACGGGGGAAGTAGCGGCGTACCCAGAAGGTTGCCTCGGTGGGGGTGATGACCAGAACGCCATCCTGCATGGTTCCGGTCAGATAGTACAAACTGATCTTGTTGTTGATAAGTACCATTTCCCAAGCCGGGTCACGCGCAGTCAGTGCCGCACGCAGAGCGGACAAACGGGCATCAAGCTCAGATTTGGGGACTTTATTGTGGGTTAGCATGGTCACAGCTCCTTCTGCCTCTGCCTTTCCCGGCAGAAATTGAAATTCTTCTTCCATTATAGCAGAGCGGCGGGAAATTACAACGAAAAAACCACCTCTTACCGGGAATGCAGTGCCGGAGGGGAATTTAAACAGACTTTACACGGGTTTGATTGACTTTTGACAAATGTCGGTTTATGATGATATCAGGAGAAAAATAATGGTTTTGGAGGGGTTATGCTGAAAAAGTTACAGAAATTGATCGCTGACCGGCGGTTTGTCGGCGGCGTTTTGCTGGCACTTCAGGCGGCTGCAGTGATCTGTGTGATTGCCTTTGTCAGCCTGAGCTGGATGTGGGTCTATCGCATGTGCACCATCCTCAGTGCGATTATTGTCATCTGGCTGATTCGAAAATATGATAATCCGGCATATAAAATCCCCTGGATTGTACTGATTTTACTCTTCCCGATTTTCGGCGGATTGTTTTATCTGTTCTGGGGCAATACCCCGTTCAATCGCAATCGCGCTCGACATCGTCAGCGCCTGCGCCATCCGGATTTTTCTGCCGTTCCCGAACCGCCTGCAAGCGAGGAGATGGCTGCCGCGCTGCCGCGCTATACCCGCGGTGCACGGTATATCCAGAACGAAAGCGCCATGCCGGTCTGGGGAGATACCGCAACGACCTATTACCCGGTCGGTGAAAAGCAGTTTGCCGCTATGTGCGAGGCACTGGAATCGGCGCAGCACTTCATTTTTATGGAGTATTTCATCATCGAACCCGGTAAAATGTGGGATACTTTGCTGGATATTCTGGTGCGTAAGGTCAGAGAAGGCTGTGAAGTGCGCGTCATGTATGACGACGCGGGCTGCCTCGGCACACTCCCGCACAGCTATGACAAATACCTGTGCTCGTTAGGGCTGCACGCTGTGCGCTTCAATCGCTTTATTCCCACCCTGAACACGTATCTTAACAACCGTGACCACCGTAAAATCTGCGTTGTGGACGGTAACATTGGTTTCATGGGCGGCATCAACCTGGCCGATGAGTATATCAATGAGCGCATACGCTTTGGCCATTGGAAGGACACCGGTGTCCGTCTGATGGGCTCCGGTGTCGCCAACATGACCGAGATGTTCCTGCAAATGTGGGAGTACACGACCAAAGACCGCTTCTTGGATCGTGCCCGCTATATGCCGACCGTCGTGCGCTCGGGTGACGGCTATGTGCAGCCGTTCTATGACAGTCCGCTTGACGACCGCAACGTCGGTGAGACCGTGTTCATGCACATCATCAATCGCGCCCAGCGGTACGTCTATATCACAACCCCCTATCTGATTCTGGATAACGAGATGATTACCACGCTGACCGTCGCTGCGCAGTCGGGCATCGACGTGCGCATCATCACACCGGGTATCCCGGACAAAAAGCTGGTCTACCGCGTCACACGCTCGTATTATCAGCAGCTGCACCGCGCAGGCGTTAAGATCTACGAGTATCGGCCGGGCTTCCTGCACGCCAAAATGATCGTCTCGGACGATGACGTGGCGGTTGTCGGCACGATGAACATGGATTTCCGCTCGTTTTTCCTGCATTTTGAGTGCGGCACCGTGCTGTACGGCGGTGAGACCATCAGCGAGATTCGCGACGACGTGCTCGACACCATGGGACTGAGCCGTCAGATTGACGACGAGTGGTTCCGAAGTGTTCCGTGGTTGGCCTCGATTGCGGCCTCCATTCTGCGCCTCTTTGCCCCCATGCTTTGACTTTGCAAGCGGGCGAAAATGTGCTATAATAAAATCCATCGACAAACGGCATGGCGCGCGTCGCTGTGCCGTTTTTTTGACGCATCCGAGGGGGATGCAAAAGGGAGGAACTATGCACATTCGGCAAATCAAAATTGGGGATTATCGCGCGGTTTACCGCCTGATTCGGCAGGCGTTTGCGCAGTCGCGCATCTCAGACGGATGCGAACAGGACTGGGTGATCGCCCAGCGCAGCAGCCGTGGTTATGTCCCGGCGCTCGAGCTGGTTGCAGAGCAGGGCGGCAATTTGGCCGGTCACGTTCTGCTCACCGAGCGCACCGTACAGACCGAGGAGGGTGCGTGCACGGCACTGTATCTGTCTCCGCTGTGCGTGCGTGCAGACCTGCGCGGTCAGGGAATCGGCGGCGCATTGCTGCGCGAGGCGTTCGCGCGGGCAGCGGATATGGGCTATCGCGCTGCTTTTCTGGTGGGTGACCCGGCCTATTACAGCCGCTTCGGTTTCCGACCGGTGACCGACTTCGGCATCGAAAACTGCTCCAAGATTCCCGACCGGTACGTGCAGGCCGTCGAGCTGCACCCGGGCGCACTGGAGGAGATCTGCGGCTCTCTGCACCTGAGCGCGTAAATCCCGCATTTGCACAGACCAAAACCATACGATATAATAGAGCCATAAAACGATACCTGTGAAAGGGATGAACAAAGATGACATACGTGGCACTGGATGGATACAGTATTTTGATCATCATACTCAACACAGTCGCGATTATTGGCATTGGTGCGCTGGTGGTTTATTTGGTTCGCGAGTATCATAAGAAAGCGTAACGGAATGCCATACAGTCGACGCAGGTGAAAACCGCCCCCAAAAGGGCGGTTTTTGTGTGTTCAAACCCGGTATTTGCACACGTTCCGAGTCGATCAGGGGATTGACATGGAGTGCACTCTATATGGTATCATAACAGCGAAATAACTGTGATTCATTTCTTTCGCGATGATGCCATGGACGGCACGCAAGCTAAAGATTCCTCTTGGACGTTTGCCTGTCGCTGTGATATAATAAAACCGTATACAGAACCAAGGTTCTGATATTAGAACTGATGTAAAGGAACGCCGATGAAGGAGGCGTGGGCTCAGAGCAATCGAGAGCAGATGCCTTTTGTTTTTTATGAAAGGGTGATTTTTATGACTTTGCAAGCCTTTTTTACTCAATATCCCCGGGCGGCAGTCGCTTTTTCGGGCGGTGTCGACTCGGCATTCGTGCTGTGGGCAGCCAAAAAGTATGGCTGCGACGTGCGCGCCTACTATGTACACAGCGCATTCCAACCTGCCTTTGAATTGGAGGACGCCAAAAAGCTGGCAGAGCAGCTGGACATTCCGATGACCGTCATTGAGGTTGATATTTTGTCGGTACCCAAGGCCGTGGAGAACGGCACCGACCGCTGCTACCACTGCAAACACGCACTGTTTACGACGCTGTGGGAGCGCGTCCGCGCGGACGGTTATACCGTCCTGCTCGACGGCACCAACGCGTCGGACGACGCGAGCGATCGACCGGGCATGCGTGCGCTCAAGGAACTCTCGGTGTTGTCCCCGCTGCGCCTGTGCGGCGTGACCAAGGCGCAGGTGCGCGAACAGTCCAGACAGGCTGATCTGTTTACTTGGGACAAGCCTGCATACGCCTGCCTTGCAACCCGTGTCCCGACCGGAACCCCGATTACACAGGACAAGCTGACCAAAATCGAGCGTGCCGAGCAGGCGCTCGCAGAGCTGGGCTTCACCGACTTCCGCGTACGGCTGGCGGGCAATACCGCACAGCTGGAAATGACCGCTGCGCAGCTCGCGCAGGCAGCCGCGCGATACGAGCAGATCATGACCGCACTGGGTGCGGACTTTGACGCGGTTGTCCTCGATCTGACCCCGCGCCGCGCGTCGAGATAAGAGGGGAGCGTCGATTTTGGACAATAAACACGAGATTTTGCAGCTGCTGCGTCAGGTTGCAGACGGCGATACCACTCCGGAACAGGCACTGACCGCGCTCAAACGTCAGCCGTTTGAGGATTTGGGTTATGCAAAGGTGGATTTTCATCGCAGCGTGCGCCAGGGTGCAGCCGAGGTGATTTACGGCGCGGGTAAGACCGCCGAACAGATCATCGGCATTGCGCGAACCATGGGTGAACGCGGATGCAGAAACATTCTCATCACCCGATTGGAGCCGCAGGCGGCTGAGACGGTCGCCCAGGCCATTCCGGTCGATTATCACCCCCTTCCACGCTTTGCCATCGCCTACCCAGACGCACACACCAGCCGGGGTAAGATTGTGGTTGCGACCGGGGGCACGAGCGACATGGCGGTCGCGGAAGAAGCCGCGCTGACAGCCGAGGTGCTGGGCAATCATGTGGTGCGCCTGTACGACGTGGGCGTCGCCGGGCTGCACCGCCTGCTGTCCCGTTTGGACGAGCTCATGGACGCGCGATGCGTGGTTGCGGTTGCCGGTATGGAGGGTGCACTGGCTTCGGTCATCGGCGGTCTGGTCGACTGCCCGGTAATTGCCGTGCCGACCAGTGTGGGTTACGGTGCGAGCTTCGGCGGCCTGTCTGCACTGCTGTCCATGCTCAACTCGTGCGCATCCGGGTGCAGTGTGGTCAACATTGACAACGGATTCGGCGCGGGCTATCTGGCCAGCCGCATCAACCAGATGGAAGGATTGGAGGACTGACAATGAAAACGCTGTATTTGGAATGCAACATGGGCGCAGCAGGCGATATGCTGATGGCTGCACTCTATGAATTATTGGACGATCAGCCCGCATTTTTGCAGAAAATGCAGGAATTGGGTCTGCACGGTGTGCAGGTGACAGCCGAGCCGGCTAAGACCTGCGGCATCGCCGGTACGCACATGCGCGTGACCGTACACGGGGAAGAGGAACACGAGCCGGACGCGCATGACCATCATCATGACGATCATGAGCACGAGCACCATCATCACCACGATGACCATGACCACGAGCACCACCATCATCACCATGATGACCACGAACATGACCACCATCACGATCATGCGCATGAACATGGACACCATCACCATCATGCAACCCCCGGTCATATCGCGGCGATCATCGACGGCTTGAACCTGCCGGACGCAGTCAAGCAGCATGCCCGCGCGGTCTATGATGCCATTGCACAGGCCGAGGCTAAGGCGCACGGCTGCCCGGTGGGCGACGTGCATTATCACGAAGTCGGTGCGCTGGACGCGGTCGCAGACGTGACCGGCGTGTGCTACGCGATGTACCTTTTGGGCGTTGACCGCGTGGTTGTCTCCCCGGTGCATGTGGGAAGCGGTACGGTGCGCTGTGCGCACGGCGTGATGCCCGTACCCGCACCGGCAACCGCCAATCTGCTGGCCGGGGTTCCGGTCTATGGCGGCAGCGTGCAGGGTGAGCTGTGCACCCCGACCGGTGCGGCTCTGCTGACCCATTTTGCCGACGCTTTTGAAAAAATGCCGGTCATGCGCACCCAAAAGGTGGGTATCGGCATTGGCACCAAGCAATTTGAGCAGGCAAACTGCGTGCGCGCTTTTTTGGGCGAGACTGACGCGCAGGTAAACGGCACCATCGCCGAGCTCACCTGCAATTTGGACGATTTGACCGCCGAAGCGCTGGCCACGGCCTGTGAACAGCTGCTTTCCGAGGGTGCGCTGGATGTGTACACCGTCCCGGGTACTATGAAAAAGGGCAGAGCCGGTCACGTGCTGACCGTGCTGTGTGAGGACAAGGACACCCCACGCATGGCCGAGCGGGTGCTCGCACTGACCACCACCAACGGCCTGCGCGTGCGCCGCTGTGAAAAATACTTTTTGCAGCCGTCTGCGCGTGAAGTATCCACAGCCTGGGGAAAAGTGCGCGTCAAGATCGCCCAGGGCTTTGGCATCACCCACGTAAAGCCGGAATTTGAGGACGTTGCTGCCATCGCACGGAAAAACGGACTGTCCTATGATACCGTCGCCCAGGCCGTTCGGCAGGCGCTGAAAAAGGAGGAAAACGCATGAAAATCCGCAAGATTCTATCCCTGTTTTTGATGCTCTGCCTGCTTGCAGGCTGCGGCGCACAGCCGACCGCACAGGAAACGACCCATGCAGACGATGCGGTTGTCATCGCACTGGATGTCAATTCCGAACCGGCTGCCGGTTTTGACCCGGCTTACGGCTGGGGCGCGGGCGAACACGTCCACGAGCCGCTCATCCAGAGCACGCTCACGGTCACAAATCCCGACCTGACCATCGGTTATGACCTCGCGACCGGCTACACCGTGTCGGATGACGGCCTGACCTGGACGGTCACCATCCGGGACGACGTAAAGTTCACCGACGGCGAGCCGCTGACTGCGTCCGACGTAGCATTTACTTATAATACGGTCAAGGAACAGAGCACGGTGAGCGACTTCACCATGCTGGATTCTGCCGAGGCCATAGACGACACGACCGTGCAGTTCCACATGAATCAGGCCTTTTCCATCTGGCCGTATACCATGGCGGTCGTGGGCATCCTGCCTGAGCATGCTTACGACAGCGCGACCTACGGCGCAAATCCCATCGGTTCGGGCAGATACATGCTCAAGCAGTGGGACCGCGGCCAGCAGGTTATTCTGGAGGCCAACCCCGATTACTACGACGAAGCACCCAAGATGAAGACGGTCACCATCCTGTTTATGGAGGAGGATGCAGCGTTTTTGGCTGCACAGGCCGGACAGGTGGACGTGTCCTATACGTCCGCGACCTATGCCGACCAGACCGTGAGCGGCTATACGCTCGAAGCCTATCAGACGGTTGACAACCGAGGACTCAACCTGCCTGCCACACCGCGCACGACCGACGCGCAGGGCCGCACGGTGGGCAATGATCTGACTGTCGATGTGCGCGTGCGCCGCGCGATCAATCTGGGCATTGACCGTCAGGAGATGATCGACAACGTGCTTGCCGGTCACGGCACCCCGGCGTACAGCGTGTGCGATCAGATGCCGTGGTACAGCGATGCGTCCGAAGTCTCCTATGACCCCGAGGCTGCCATGCAGCTGCTCGACGAGGCTGGCTGGACGATGGGCGCAGATGGCGTGCGCGAAAAGGACGGCGTCAAGGCAGAGATGACCGTCCTGTACGCAAGTGACGACTCGGTACGTCAGGCGCTGGCGGCTGATTTTGCCAATCAGATGGCCGAACTCGGCATTTCGGTACAGATTGAGGGCGTGGGCTGGGATACCGCCTATGACCGTGCCCTGTCTGAACCCCTTGTCTGGGGCTGGGGCGCACATACGCCGATGGAACTTTATAACATTTATCACACCCGCGAGGGCTCAGACACCGCGCTTTACTCGCCCTATTCCAACCCGACCGTAGACAAATATATGGACGAGGCGCTGGCGAGTGACGATCTGGAAACCGCCTATGCCCTGTGGCAGAAGGCCCAGTGGGACGGCACGACCGGTGTGACCCAGGACGGCGACATCCCGTGGGTCTGGCTGGTCAACGTCGATCACCTGTACTGGGTGCGCGAAGGCTTGCAGATTGCCGAGCAGAAGATTCACCCGCACGGTCACGGCTGGTCGTTGGTCAACAACGTGGACGCGTGGACTTGGAGTAAGTAAAGGAGGAAGGACATGAAGCACCGTTTGCAGTTTGCCGGGAAAAAACTGGTTCGCATGGCAGTTTTGCTGCTCGGCGTCAGCCTGGCAGCCTTTGTGCTCATGTCGCTGTCTCCGCTTGACCCCTTGCAGACCAATATCGGACAGACCGCGCTCGGCTCGATGAGCGCCGAGCAGATTGACAAGCTGAACGCCTATTGGGGCGTGGACACGCCGGCCGCCGAACGCTATCTGAACTGGCTGTCCGGCGTGCTGCACGGCGATTTCGGAACGTCTCTTCTGTACCGACAGCCGGTTTTGACCGTGATCGGACAGCGATTGGTCGCATCAGTCGGGATTTTAACCGCTGCATGGCTGCTGTCCGGTGTGCTGGGATTGACGCTCGGCGTACTTGCCGGTGCGTTTCATGGACGACTGCCCGACCGCCTGATCCGGGGTTACTGTCTGCTCATTTCCAGCACCCCGGCGTTCTGGCTGGCCATTGTACTGATGCTGATATTTTCGGTCTGGCTGGGCTGGCTGCCCATCGGTCTGTCTGTGCCCATCGGCATGGAACAGGCAGCAGTCAGTGTGGCCGACCGCGTCCGGCACGCCATTTTGCCCGTACTGACGCTCAGCATCACGGGCGTTGCCAATATCGCTCTGCACACGCGGGAAAAGATGATCGACGTTCTGGCGTCCGATTACGTCTTTTTTGCCCGCGCACGGGGAGAATCCACCCGATCGATCGTGCTCCGGCACGGCCTGCGCGGCGTGGCGCTGCCCGCGCTGACGCTGCAATTTGGCTCAATCAGTGAGATTATCGGCGGCTCGGTGCTGGTCGAACAGGTCTTTTCCTATCCGGGACTGGGACAGGCGGCCGTGACCGCTGGACTGGGCGGTGACATGCCCTTGCTGCTTGGAATTACCGTCATCACAGCTGCGGTGGTCTTTGCGGGCAACCTGATTGCCGATCTGCTGTACGGCGTGATCGACCCGAGAATCCGAAGGGGGGCGGCACGCGGTCTATGAAGGCTTGGAACGAACGAAAAAAGATCTGTTTTACCCTTGGTGCGGCAGTCTTGGTGCTGGTTTTGGTCACGATTTCCGGTATGATTCTGTCGGACGAGGCGCTTGTGACCGATTTTGCACGCAAAAATACTGCACCAAGTGCCCATTTTCTCTTTGGAACCGACTGGCTGGGGCGTGACATGCTGGCGCGCACGCTGGCCGGACTGTCACTGAGTATCCGCATCGGCTTGCTGACCGCTGGCGTGAGTGCGGTGCTCGCGCTCGTGCTCGGACTGGCTGCCGCGACGCTCGGCAGACGGGCGGACGCGGTGATCAGCTGGCTTATCGACCTGACCATGGGTGTGCCGCACATTCTGCTCGTCATGCTCATCGCGCTGGCATTCGGACGGGGACTGACTGGCGTAGTCGCGGGTGTTGCGCTCAGTCACTGGCCGTCGCTCGCCCGTGTCATCCGCGGCGAGGTCATCCAGCTACGGCAGGCACCGTATATTTTGACCGCGGGTAAGCTGGGCGTCTCGCGCTGGCGCGTCATTCAGCGTCACATGCTGCCCCATTTGCTCCCGCAGTTTGTCGTCGGACTGGTGCTCCAGTTCCCGCACGCCATCCTGCACGAAGCCAGTATTACCTTTTTGGGCTTTGGACTGCCGCCTGAACAGCCCGCAATCGGCGTGATTCTGTCCGAAAGTATGCGGTATTTGACGACCGGACGCTGGTGGCTGGCGCTGTTCCCCGGCCTGGCGCTCATGCTGACCGTCCTGCTGTTCGCGTCCATCGGTGACCGGCTCAGACGGCTGCTTGACCCGTCCAGCGCGCAGCGATAAGGAGGGAGGACAAGGTGCAAGATATTTTACGCGTCGAGGGCTTGTCGCTCTCGTTTACCCAGTACACCACCGGCCTGCATCAGCACGAACTGACCGTCCTGCACGACCTGTCACTGACCGTATCGAGCGGTCAGGTGGTCGCGGTCGTGGGTGCGAGCGGCTCGGGCAAAAGCCTGCTGGCGCACGCCATTCTGGGACTGCTGCCCTATAACAGCCACATGAGCGGACGTATTCTGTATGCCGGGCAGCCACTGACACAGAAGCGGGCGCAAACACTGCGCGGACAGGAGATCGTGCTTGTTCCGCAGGGCACGACCTGTTTAGACCCGCTCATGCAGGTCGGCACCCAGATTCGACGGGGCAGCCGGACAGCCGAGGCCGTGCAGAAATGCCGCGAGGGGCTCAAACGGTACGGACTGGGACCGGAGACCGAGCAGATGTATCCGTTCGAGCTGTCGGGCGGTATGGCGCGCCGGGTGCTGATTGCGACTGCCGCGATGGAGCGTCCCCGGTTGGTCGTTGCGGACGAGCCGACACCCGGATTGGATGCGCGGTCGGCGAAGCGTATGCTTGGACATTTCCGCGAGCTGGCTGAGGCTGGCGCGGCGGTACTGTTCATCACGCATGATCTGGAACTTGCGCTGACGGTTGCCGATCAGATCGTCGTGCTGTACGCAGGCGAGACCATCGAACAGACCACGCCTGACCGCCTGCGCCATCCCTACACCCGCGCGCTGTGGCAGGCGCTGCCGCAAAATGGGTTCCACACGCTTCCGGGCACCCAGCCCTATCCGGGAGAGATCACGCAGGGCTGCCAGTTTGCGCCCCGGTGTCCCATTTGCCGCGCGGATTGCCGCAAGCGTGCGCACATTCCGTACCGACAGACCGATACCGGGCACATCCGCTGCCTGTATGATGGGGAGGACGAGACATGATCCTGCAAGCAAGCCGGATTGACTTTGGATACCGACATAAAACCGTGCTGGATGATGTGAATTTGACGGTCAAGAGCGGCGAGCGGGTGGGACTGTTCGCGCCGAGCGGCAGGGGAAAGACCACGCTATGCAAGCTGCTCGCCGGATATATGCAGCCGAAACGCGGCACGGTCACGCTGGACGGTAAGCCGCTGTCCGACTATCCGGGCGCGTGCCCGGTGCAGATGATCTGGCAGCATCCCGAACTGGCGCTCGACCCGCGTATTCGTCTGCGGCAGTCACTGACTGAGGCAGGGCCCATTGACCAGCGATTGCTCGACGCCCTGCACATCCAGCCTGCGTGGCTCGACCGCTTTCCGCGGGAGCTGTCGGGTGGAGAATTGCAGCGCTTCTGCATTGCACGTGCGCTGGCCGTACCAGTCCGGTTTTTGCTGTGCGATGAGATCTCGGCCATGCTCGATCTGGTCACACAGGCGCAGCTGTGGCAGTTTTTGCTCGAAGAAGCACAGGCGCGGGACATCGGATTGGTTATTGTCAGCCACAACAGTGCTCTGCTCGACCATCTGTGTACGCGGATTGTGTCGCTCCAAGGATAAAAAGACCCGGATGCAACATGTTTTCATTGCGTTTGTGCCAGCCTTCGGATATCATAAGAGCAGAAGGAGGGATTGACCTTGAAAATGCGAGATGCCTTCACCTGCCCGCTAGAGCTGGTGCATGATATGATTAAGGGAAAGTGAAAGCCGATCATTTTGTGGCGGCTGCGGCTGGGCCCGACTTCACTGTCCAGACTGGAAAAGGACATTGACGGAATCACACAAAAAATGCTGCTGGAACACCTCAAAGAGCTGATTGACTATGGTTTTGTGGAAAAAAAGACCTTTGACGGCTATCCGCTGCGGGTCGAGTATTCGCTGACCGAGGAGCAGGGAAGAGAGCTGCTTGAAGCGCTCAAAATCATGCAGCAAATCGGGATTAAGTACCTCAAATCTCACGGCAAAGAAGATGTGCTGATGGAAAAGGGCATCCTGCCCGGGTGATACCAACAAAGAAGTGGGTAATTTACAGAAAGCCTCCAAGCGGTTATGATGTTGACAAGCAAAAACCGCATGGAGGTATTTTATTATGTTTGTGACAAGAAAAGGCATAATTGACGGCGTGATTGGTGACCGTTTTGGCGGACATGGCACCCAGTTTAACGATCACGGTATGCCTACGTACTCGCTGCCCTTCAAGATCGAGGAGGCACCCGAGAGAACGGTATCGTTTGCCCTAGTTCTGGAAGATAAGGACGCTTATCCTGTAACCGGTGGTTTTGCCTGGATTCACTGGCTGGCTGCCAATATCACGCGCACCGAGCTGCACGAGAATGAGAGCCAGACCGCGACCGACTTTGTGCAGGGAAGCAACAGCTGGACGAGCATGCAGGGCGGCAGCCAGAGCCGTGCGCAGTCATCGTTTTACGGCGGCATGATGCCGCCCGACCGTGACCACATCTACGAGCTGCACGTCTACGCCCTCGACTGCACGCTTGATCTTGCACCCGGTTTCCTGCTCAATGAGCTGCATCGCGCGATGGACGGTCACATTCTGGACAGCTACACCCTCAAGGGCAGCTATCAGAAAATATGATGGGCTTTCCGGTTCGGGTTGGAGGACGCATTTGGAAAACCGTCATTGCGGTTTTTCTGTGTTTCGTCCTCGATACCATCCGAAAGACCGGCGTGCCGTTTTACGCGGCCATCGCAGCCATTTTGCGCATGCAGCGCAGCCAGCAGGACAGCATTTGGCAGGCCAAAAACCGCGAGATTGCGACCATCATCGGCGGCATCTGGGGCATGTTGTTTTTGCTCTTTGAGCGGTATGTCTTTTCCATTCCGGTCGAGGTGCTGCGTTATGCCGTGCTGTCGCTCCTGCTCATCCCGATTATCAAATTTTCGGTCTGGATTGGATAGGAAAAGGGCACATTTTTGATGTGCGTGGTATTCCTGTGCGTCACGGTTACCCATCAGGCTGATGCCAGTCCAGTGAGCTTTGCCCTGAATCGTATTTTGGACACCACGATCGGCATTATCACCGCTTTGGTGGTCAATATGATCCCGTGGGGCAGCGAAGCATAGCACTGCGATAAAAAATAAGATACCCGTCTGGTTTCAAACTGGAACTAGACGGGTATTTTTATGTCTGTTGAAGAGCTGCCAAAATTGGGATACATCCGATCACTTGACAGGAGGGAAAGAAGGAATTATAATTAACGAGGTTAACTAAATAGCGAAGGACTGAAAGACAACATGGAATGGACCGATATGATGCACTATCAGCAGCAGATGCAAAAAATCATGCGTTCGCTGCTGCCCGTGCGTAAATTTTTGCTGACAGCCAGTGAATGTGAGCTGTTGGCGCATCTGTATCTCAAACCGGAACAGAATACGCCCGTTTTGCTCAGCCAGAGCAGCGGCATGAAGAAAGAGGCGGTGAGCCGGTGCCTCAAGTCGCTCTATGAGAAGAACTGCATCCGCAAAGAGCGGCAGACAACGGACGAGCGCAGCTATCAGCTGTTTATCACCGAAACCGGTCTTGCCGAGCTCAAAAAAGGATATGAGAGCATTTTGCAGCCTTTTTATGACCTATGGCGCAGCTCGCGCGAGGATTTTGAGGCATTTATGTATTACGCAGACAGATTGGCTGTACAGATTGAGAAAGGACAGGAAAAGACACTTGACCATGAAGTTTTATGATGCGTTGCAGATGGACCCTTCCATACTCAAGCGGAAAATTGCTGCGTGTGAGACAAGGAAGGAGAAAACATATTATTGGGTGGCAATGGCGGTGCGCTCTGCACTGATCGTGGCATTTGCCATCGTGTTTATCAGCCTGTTGTCCGGTATTTTCGGTGCTAACAATACTCCACTGGCGGTCGCATTGTTCTGTATGATGCTGGGCATCCGTTTTGTCAATTTTGAATACTGTGTCGGAGAGTCCCTGATTACATTGGTAGCTGTGCTAGCTATCTTGGTATTTGTACCCAGCCTGGCGGCACTGCTGCCACCGGTACTGCTGATTCCGCTGCACTTTGCAGCCTTTTTCGCGCTGCTTTACATGACCACACAGCGGCCTGAAATGGGAAACGGCGGCCTGTACAACTTTGCTTATATTTATTTGACCGGAAACCCGGTATTCGGGGAAGATCTCGTCCGGCGTGTATTTTTGGCCATCGTGGGATACGTCATCTGCGGTGCCATTCTGTTTTTCAAGCATCGTCATCAGCACAAAACCGTTCGTTTTCATCATGTGATTCGAAAGTTTGACTTGACCACACCGGCGCATCTGTGGCAGCTGCGGATGGCGCTCGGTGTGAGCCTGATTCTGACTGCCGGACAGGTGTTTGACGTGGAGCGCTTTATGTGGATGGGTTTTGCCTGTGCCTCGCTGCTGTCGGAATATCCGTACTGCGGCAGTACAGCGACTCGTTTTTGGCAGCGTATTGTGGGCGTAATTGCCGGATCGTGTGCATTTTTTGTCCTGTATCAGATCTTGCCGGAATCCATGCACATGCTGATGGGACCGCTGGGCGGTCTGTGTCTGGGATTTTGCGTAGATTATCGCTACAAGACCGCAATGAACTGTTTCGGTGCGCTCATGCTCGGTACCGGAATTTACGGACTGCATGGAGCGGTCATCCTGCGTATTGTGGATACCGTTTTGGGCGTGACTTTTGCGCTGGTGTTTGCAGCGATCTTCCATCGACTGGCTGCAGTCAGATTACTGCCCGATGCACAGGAGAATCATGGATGATTAGATCATGACATATCAATAACTTGATGAATTACAAGGAAGTCGTTATTTGCAGCACGAAAATGTACTGCGGATGACGACTTTCTTTTTGCGGGAGATACAAATATATTTACGAATGCAGATTGCAGAAGGATAAAAGGAAAATAAACGACGAAAAAAGAGAACGGCGTGACTATGAAATCACACCGTTCTCTGATTTTTTGAAAGCACCATAGTAGGGTGCTTTCAGCTTTTTTGATTTGGCGTCCCTGAGAGGATTCGAACCTCCGGCCTACCGCTTAGGAGGCGGTCGCTCTATCCAACTGAGCTACAGAGACTTATAAAAATAAGTTCAGTTACCGCAAGATACAGAGGTTATAACAGCAGCTTTGAATACCAGCGATGTATCCCGCAAAAAAGTATCGTGTTACGAAAAATAATCTGTATAGAGCGATTGTATGCAGTCTCATTATCATAGCGCATTTGGGGCAGAAAGTCAACAGAGAAGAGAAAAGTTACAGCGATATCCATAATATAATAGAAAGAAACAATCTTTTTTTCTGGCAGAGCTGCATAAAAAGGTTTACTTTGCGCGGGATTGTGCTATGATAAAATTAAGTGAGATTTGCATAGAATCTTGCGGAGAGAACGGCAAAAGGATGTGACGATTCACCATGAAAATGAAGATTACAGAGACCGTGCTGCGCGACGCCGAGCAATCGCTGATGGCGACCCGTATGCCGACATCTGACTTTGAGGGTATTTTAGACCGTATGGATCAGGCGGGTTACCATTCGATCGAGTGTTGGGGCGGTGCGACCTTCGATGCTTGCCTGCGTTATTTGCATGAAGACCCGTGGGAGCGCTTGCGGATCATCAAGAAGCACATGAAAAATACCAAGCTGCAAATGCTGCTGCGCGGACAGAACCTGCTGGGATATCGTCACTATTCAGATGATACTGTGCGTCGGTTTGTGCGTGCATCGGTTGAGAACGGCATGGACATCGTGCGTATTTTTGATGCACTCAACGACCTGCGTAATATTCAGACTGCGGTGGATGCCTGCCTAGAAGCGGGTGGACACGCGCAGGGCACGATCTGTTACACGATTTCTCCGATTCATAACTTGGAGATGTATGTGGGCTTGGCCAAGGAGATCGAGCGCATGGGCTGTCAGTCGCTGTGCGTCAAGGATATGGCCGGCATTATGAGCCCAAAGGAATGCTTTGATCTGGTCACCGCACTCAAGCAGGCGGTGTCGCTGCCTGTTTTCGTACATACCCATGCGACGACCGGCCTTGGACCGATGACCTATCTCAAGGCGGCCGAAGCGGGTGCTGACGGTATCGATACGGCAACGGCCTGCTTCTCGGGCGGTACCAGCCAGCCGACGACCGAGGCGATGGTCTACACGCTGTCCCAGATGGGCTATGACTGCGGTGTAGACAGCAAGATTTTGAAGGAAGTCAACGATTATTTTGAGCCGATTCAGAAGAAGTTCTTGGAAAACGGCACGTTTGACCCTTATGTACTGTCCACCAAGACCGATGCACTGGTTTATCAGATTCCGGGCGGCATGCTGTCCAATCTGGTGGCGCAGCTCAAGGCGCAGAACGCGATCGATAAGCTGGAAGCTGTGCTGGAGGAGACACCGCGCGTGCGAGCTGATTTGGGTTATCCGCCGCTTGTCACCCCGATGAGCCAGATGGTCGGTGTGCAGGCCACCGTGAATGTACTGCTGGGTGAGCGGTATAAGAACATTGGCAAGGAGATCAAGGCGTATATCCACGGTGAGTATGGCAAGGCACCGGGCGAGATCGATCCCGAACTGATTCGAAAGGTGCTGGGCGATCAGCCGATGGTGACCGGACGCTATGCCGAGACGCTGGAACCCGAGTTCCCGGCAGCCAAGGAAACGCTGGGAGATCTTGCCGAGAGCGATCTGGATGTACTGTCCTATATTGTATTCCCGCAGCCTGCCGAGCAGTATTTCGAGGAGCGTGAGCGCAGGCGTGCACTGGTGACCTCGTACACCATCGAGGAGGTGCGATAAGCCATGCTGGGAAATCTGACTGGTGAATTCTTCCTGATTGCCATTTCAGGTATTGTCATCGTCTTTATCATGCTGGCGGTGCTGTGTGCGTTTATTCCGCTCATCTCACGCTGTGTGCAGATGGTTGAGAGCCGCGGAAGAAAAGCAGCGCCGGCAAAGCCTGCCGCACCGGCAGCACCCGTGCCGCAAGCTGCACCCGAACCCGCGGGCGGTACGTATGGCGGAGAGGTCATGCTGATCGATGTGGACGAAAAGACCGCAGCCTGCATTATGGCGATTGTCAGCCATGAGACCGGTATTCCGCTCTCGGAACTGATTTTTAAGAAGATCAAGGCACTTTGACACAGGGGGAAGCGTCACCATGAAATATGTAGTCACCTTAAACGGAAAAAAATATGAAGTAGAAGTAGAACGCGGTCAGGCGACCGCTGTATACGCTGGCGAAGCCGCACCGGTTCAGGCTGCACCCACACCCAAGGCACCGGCTGCACCTGCCGCCGCTCCGGCAGCTACTGCACCGGCGGGCAAGGGCGAGGTTGTCGCAGCGCCCATGCCGGGTACCATTCTGGATATCAGATGTCAGGTCGGTCAGGCCGTCAAGGCAGGCGAGATTTTGTTTATTCTGGAAGCGATGAAGATGGAAAACGAGATCTGCGCACCGCGTGACGGCACGGTAACGGCAGTCTGTGTGTCCAAGGCCAGCCCGGTCGAGACCGGTATGACGCTGTGCACGCTGGCATAAAGGGGGATACATGGTATGGAATTCTCCTTCATTGGAACGCTGCAAAAAATCCTGGTAGAGTCCGGATTTGCAGCCTTTGCGGACGATCCGCGCAGCCTTGTAATGATTTTGATTGCGTGCGTGCTGCTGTATCTGGGTATTGTCAAGAAATTTGAGCCGCTTCTGCTCGTACCGATCGCGTTCGGCGTGCTGATGGCGAACTTTCCGCTCACTGGACTGCTCAACCCACCCGATGCCAATGGCAATGTCGGCCTATTCTGGGTGTTCTATCAGGGCGTTCAGTACGCGGTCTATCCGTCCATTATCTTCCTTGGAATCGGCGCAATGACCGACTTCGGTCCGCTGATCGCGCGTCCGTCGTCTATGCTGCTCGGCGCTGCCGCACAGTTTGGTATCTTCTCGGCATTCCTGTTGGCGCTGGCACTGGGATTCCCGGATAAGGTCGCAGCAGCAATCGGTGTCATCGGCGGCGCAGACGGCCCGACGGCCATCCTGACCGCGTCCAAGCTGGCACCTGAGTATCTGCCGCCCATCGCCATCGCGGCATATTCGTACATGGCACTGATTCCGCTCATTCAGCCGCCGCTCATGCGCGCATTGACCACCCAAAAAGAGCGTGAAGTCAAGATGGAGCAGCTGCGCCCGGTCTCCAAGACCGAAAAGATTGTATTCCCGATCGTGGTTTCGATCTTTGTCATCCTGCTGCTGCCCGAGACTGCACCGCTGATTGGTATGCTGATGCTGGGCAACCTGTTCCGCGAGTGCGGCGTGACCGATCGTCTGTCGGATACCGCACAGAATGCGATGGTCAATATCGTTACCGTGTTCCTGGGTCTGTCGGTCGGCTGTAAGGCAACTGCCTCCACCTTCCTGACCTGGGATACCATCAAGATCATCATTCTGGGTCTGCTGGCGTTTATGCTGTCGACTGTCGGCGGTCTGCTGTTCGGTAAAGTCATGTATAAGCTGTCCGGCGGTAAGATTAATCCGCTGATTGGCTCGGCTGGCGTGTCGGCTGTCCCGATGGCAGCGCGTGTGTCGCAGGTGGAAGGTCAGAAGGCAAACCCAGCAAACTTCCTGCTCATGCATGCAATGGGCCCGAATGTCGCAGGCGTTATTGGCTCGGCTATCGCTGCTGGCTTTATGATTAAGGTGTTCGGCGGCTAATCTTAGCACCGCACCAATCATTGAAAGTTTCGCCAGCCTTTCTCGAAAGGCTGCGGGTTCTCAGGGCAGAGCCCTGAGACGCGCGCCGCAGAGCGCGGAATCCCCTTTTGAAACCCGGTGTCCGTCCCGGGTTTCAATCAAAACAAACAAAAAGGAAAGACCAACCGAACGGTTGGTCTTTCCAGAATATTGCGCGACCTTCGGGTCGCGCTTTTTTGTTCTTTTTAGTTGATTCCGGTCTGTGACCGGAATCAAAGGGGGAGTTTCGCGTCACACTCATTTAATCCGCGCACAGCGCGGGAATAAGGATAGTGGCCTACGGGCTGCGGGACGCGACTTGAGGCTCTGCCTCAAGACTCCGCAAACCTTTGAAAAGGTTTGATCCAAACTTCAATAGGGGTGCGGTGGTTAATCGAACAGCTTTCGAATCTCATCCATTCGTTCTTCCGCCAGTCGATATCCTTCGTCATACGCCGCGACCAATTTCTCCACATCGGATTCAAACGAATTGATCGGGGTCTCTGGCTGCAATAACACCGTATTCTGCGGCTGATACTGTACCAGATGCTCGCAAAAGCACACGGTATCGTTATACATCTTGGGTCGATTCAAAATCACTTCAGCCATTGCTGGGAATTTACGGTGCAATGCTGCGGCGGCAGCGTGGTCACGCCGTTTGATCTTCTTTCGATAGCCCTTGGGCTGGGTCAGGACGATCAGGTTTTTCTGGTTTCCGTCGGCAATCGACTTGCGGATGGGGATAGAATCTGAGATGCCGCCATCATAGTAGATTTTATTGCCAATGCGAGCGGGAGGGAAGTAGACCGGCAGCGAACAGGTGGCGCGCAGCATGGTGCACTTTTCATCCAAATCCTTGCCGTCCAGGTACTCACACTGACCGGTCTCGGCGTTGGTGACACCGACCAGAATCTTGCCCTGATAGGCGCGGAAGGTGTCCCAGTCGAAGGGGAGAAGCTCGTTTGGGATAGTGTCAAAGACGAAATCCAAACCGAAGATCGAGCGGCATTTGAGCAGATTTGCGGGGGACAGATAGCGCTTGTCGTTGCGGAAGCGGCGGGCAACCTCCAGATTGCGCCCACGCTGGCGGGAGACGTAAGAAAAGCCGTCGGTGATACCGGCAGAGACACCGATCACGTAGTCAAACATGAGGTCGTGATCGAGCAGCGCATCCATGACGCCGCTGGAGAAAATCGGGCGGAAGGTGCCGCCCTCCAAGATGAGTCCGGGCATTTGGGGTCAGTTCCTTTCTGGGGCAGGGATAAAATCGATCAGACCGGTGACGCGGGATGCGGCGGTCAGGCGGACATGCATGGGCGTGCCCAGCGTGTAGCGTACCCGCGAGCGTCGGCCAATGAGCATCATTTTCTGGTCGTCGAATTCGTAGTCGTCACCCGGCAGGTCTTCCACGCGGATGAGGCCCTCGACCGCGTTTTTCAGCGAGACGAACAGGCCGAAGGAGGTAACACCGGAGACTTCGCCGTCGAAGTCCTGACCGATGAACTGTTCCATATAGGCGGCCAGATACAGTTTATCGATGTCGCGCTCGGCGGTGTCGGCTGCAAATTCGCGGGTTGTGGACTGGGAAGCCGCCTCCTCGCAGAATACCCAGTCGGATTTGGTGTACTGCTGACCGGAGATGGCCTTAAACAGCATGCGATGTGCGACCAAATCGGGATAGCGGCGAATGGGCGAGGTGAAATGCAGGTATTCCTTGGCCTGCAAGCCGTAATGTCCCAGACATTCGGCATCATACCGTGCGCGGGCGAGCGAGCGCAGCAGCAGGGTGGGCAGGGCGCGTTGACGGGGATCGTCCTTGGCACCGTCCAGCACGGCTTGCAGCTGTGCGGTGTCGCTCGGCTTGGAGGCATCCACACGATAGCCGAACGGACGGGCAAACTGGGCAAATACACGCAGTTTTTCCGGGTCAGGGCTCTCGTGGACGCGGTAGACCGTCGGATTGTTCCGATGGGTCATATAGGCGGCAACCGCTTCGTTGGCTGCGAGCATGAATTCCTCGATCATCTTTTCGGCATCGCCGCGTGCGCGGAAGGATACCTCAACCGGTTCGCCGCTCTCGTCGGTCAAAATCTCGGCTTCGGGCAGATCGAGGTCGAGCGCGCCGCGCTCCATGCGTCTGCGGCGCATGGCCTGCGACAGCGCGTGCATGCGGTCGGCAGTCTCGGTCAAAAAGGCGTACTCGGCACGGCGCTCCTTGTTTCCGTCAAAGATTTCGTTCATCTTGCGGTAGGTCATGCGCGCCTTGGAGCGAATGACCGTCTTGGCAAACTGGGATTTATGACATCTGCCGTCCTTGTCGACCTCTAGGAAGGCCGAGAACGCCAGACGGTCGACATCGGGATTCAAAGAACAGATGCCGTTTGACAGGGCAACGGGCAGCATGGGCACGACGTGGCCGGGATAGTAGACCGACGTACCGCGTCGGTAGGCCTCGTCATCGAGCGGGGAACCCGGGGTGACGTAGTGGGACACATCAGCGATGTGCACGCCAAGCAGCATGTGACCGTTTTCCATCGGCTCTAACGATACTGCATCATCAAAGTCGCGGGCATCGTCGCCGTCGATGGTGAAAATGAGCTTCTCCCGCAAATCCATGCGGCGTGCCGCCTCTGCCGGGTCGACGGTATCGCCGCAGGCATCGGCCTGCCGCAGTACCTCGTCCGGGAAGGGAACGGTGATACCGTTTTCGTGCAGAATGGCGGCAATGGATGCCTCCATCGTGCCGTTCCGGCCGAAAATCTGGGTGATTGCACCCTGTGCGGAAAGTCGTCCGTCCCCGCGGAACATGACCTTGACGGCCACACGGTCGCCCGAGCGGGCGTCAAGGGTACGGTTCTTGGGGATGATGAGGTCGGGATATTTTTTGGAGGCCGGACGGACAAAGACCGTCTTGCCGCGCTGCATGACCGTGCCCGTGACCTCGTCGGTGCACAGGGACAGGATGCGCATGACTTCGCCCTCACGTTTATGGCCGCGGGGCGAGTCGGTCAGGTGGACGAGTACCCGATCGCCCTGCCATGCCTTGCCGGTGGCATAGGGCGGAATAAAGACATCCCCGTTTTCGTCCGGTGTTTCGGGTGTCACAAAGCCATATCCGCGCTCGGTGGCCTGGAACACGCCGGTCAGACAGCCGTAATGCTCGGCATGGGCATAGCGATTCTTCTTGTTTTTGAGGATCTTACCCTCGTTTGTCAGCTGGTCGAGTGCCTGTCGGATCTGCTGCTTGGAATAGGCGGGCAAATATTTTTTGAGTTCTTCCGCCCGCATGGGACGAGCGAGCAGGGCGTAGAGCCTGGTCTCGAGTTCGTTCATAACGCGCCCCTCCTTTGTCTATGTTTATTACTATTATAACACCAACCGGGTAAAATAAAAGAATAATTGGACAGAAAGATGAATTGACCATTGGCGCAAAATGCGCTATGATGAAAGCAATCTGAAAGAAACGAGGGCATAAGCCATGATAGATTATATGGTGCTGGGTGTGATTGCGGCGCTTGCGCTGCTGGCCTGGCAGATCATCCGCGCCCAGAGAAAGCAGGGCGGCGGTTGTGGCGGCTGCGGTGGATGCAGCGGGTGCAGCAGCGCCTGCCCGTCCCGTGATCGGAAGGAGGAAGACAAGTGAAAGCACTGATTACAGGTGCCTCGTCGGGCATCGGGCAGGAGATCGCCCGAGAGCTGGCCGCGCGGGGCTATGAACTGATATTGGTTGCACGTCGCAGAGACCGTCTGGAGGCGCTCTCACGCGAGCTGACCGTAAAATGCCGTATCATTGAAGCCGACCTGTCGGACGCAGAGCAATGCAAGATGCTTTATTGCCGTGCGCGCAGCGAGGACTTGGAGATCGTGGTCAACAACGCAGGTTTTGGCATGTGCGGCTCGTTCGCTGCGACTTCGCTCGACCGTGATCTGGAGATGATTCGCACCAACATCGTTGCGGTGCACATCCTGACCAAGCTGTTCCTGCACGATTTCCGCCTTAAAAATCGCGGTTATATCCTGAACGTCGCATCGTCTGCCGGATTTATGGCCGGACCGCTTATGGCGACCTACTACGCAACCAAGAGTTATGTTCTGCGCCTGACCGAGGCCATCCGCGAGGAACTGCGGCGAGAGGGCAGCGCGGTGCAGATTTCGGCGCTCTGTCCGGGACCGGTCAAGACCGAGTTTAACGACGTGGCTGAGGTCAAGTTTGCACTGCCGGGCATGGATGCCAAGACGTGCGCCAAGATCGCCGTGCGCGACATGCTGCGCGGTCATGCGGTCATTATTCCCGGTCTGGGCATGAAAGCCACCTTGGCAGCCCGTCGTCTGGCACCCGATTGGCTGCTGCCGCGCATTACATACCACGTTCAGCACAACAAGATCAGCCGCAAGCGCAAAAAGTAAATGGAAAAGAACCGGATTTCTCCGGTTCTTTTTTTGTGCAAAAAAAAGAGACGCCCGTATCAGGACGAGCGCCTCCATGAGAGGTGTTTACTTTGCGGTGGTGAATGCAACAGCGCCGGTTGCGAGCGACAGATCGGCATCTGCCAGATCGGCCAGAGCCTGTGCGGGCATCCAGGTGACACCGTTTTCGATGACGGTTGCTGCACCGTAGCTCAGAACCATATCACCTTCTACCAGGTAGGAATCCGAGCCGATGTCCATGACCATGGTGGTCTTGTCGTTCTTCAGAGTAACCTTCTCGCCCTCAGCGGTCTTCTCGTAGGACGCGGTCAGGCCGAGTGCCTTGCCGGCAGCGCTGGCCGGAACCATCAGCGTACCGTTTTCGATCTTTGCGGTCACGTCAAGTGCGGTGCCGTCGACCGAAATGGTCATGCTATCCTGTGCCTTTGCCGGTGCAACTGCAACATGGTTGGTGGTTGCCTGTGCCGGGGAGGACTCTGCAACCGTGTTGTACCATGCAAAGATACGGGTGCCGACGCGCAGATCGTCCGCGCCCATGATCTGACGGCCGTTGAAGTCGCCGTATACGGCATCCTTGGCGATGGTCAGCTGCAGACCGCCGCGGTCGGTGGTCACGGTTACGCTGCCGTCCTCATTTTCCTTGACGGCCTCAACCGTGTGCAGCATGGCACAGCCTGCATCCTGCGGGATGTTGGTCACGATGGCCTCAGCAAAGCTCTGGGGCGGAATGCTCATGGTTGCGATGGGGCTGTGGAAAACGTAGATGCCGTCACCGACTGCCAGCTTGTCCGCAGTCGTGCGGATGCCTGCACCGCTGTCGAGCAGCAGAGTGCTCTCGTCGAGGTGGAAGACGTACGCGCCGTACTTCTCGGACTCCATCAGCAGGCTGGTGACTGCGCCGGTCTGCTCGTCACGGGTGATCTCAGTGATCTTGCCGTAGTACAGGTTGCGCTCGGCCAGAACTGCCGGGGTCTCCTGTGCGGTTGCGTCGGTGCTCACAGCGGTATCAGCAACCGGCTGCTCAGCAGAAACGGTGTTTACATTTGCGGCGAATGCAGCGCCCGAGCACAGGATTGCGCCACCCAGAATGGCAGCCGCGGTTCTCTTCAAAAACATCATATTAGGTTCTCCTTTCAGTGCCCCGGTGGGGCATCAGGGGGTGTGTTTCTTGGTTTCTGATAGATTAGACGGCATGCATTCGGAAAGGTTCCCTGATTTTACAAAAATTTTTTTGTCAGTCCAAAAATAGCTGAACCCAGGCACCGCCCGAGTGGGCAATGCCGATGCGGGAGTAATCCGCACTCAGGATGTTTGCGCGATGGCCGGGGGAGTTCATCCAGCCTTCCATGACCGCGTTTGCGTCGGTATAGCCCATCGCGATGTTTTCGCCTGCGGCGTGGTAAGATTTGATCCCGACTTCATCGAAAACGGTAAAGCACGAGGTTCCGTCCGGACGGTCGTGCGAGAAGTAGGTGCCCAGTTCTTCGGCGCGGATGGCAGCCGCTTCGCACAGCTCGGGGTCGAGCGTCAGCGCGTTCACAGCATGCACAGCGCGCGCTTCATTGACAATTTCCAGCACAGCCTCAGCCTGTGTCGCATGTGTACCGAGTAAGATGGTGTGCGTAGCTTCCTCGTAATCGACCGGGAAGTTCAGCGCCTCGCCCAAATCACGCAGCTTGAGATAGTTAAAGCCGTCGACCTCGCAGGCCGTGAGCGTGACCGACTGACCGTTCACGGTAAGCGGCAGGGAAATCAGCGCAGTCTCTGCGACCGTGCCGTCCGGGATGGAGGCCAGATCGCCCTGTACGCGGGTGTAGGGCTGACCGGTCGTGAGGGAAATGCCCGTGCCATCGTAGTCGACCGAAAATTGATTTTCGGTGCCATTCAGGATGGCGGCAACGTCGCGCAGCTTAAAATACGTATAGCCATCGATCTCGTAGCCCGCCAGCGAGACTTCCTGTCCATTGCGGACGATGGGCTGGTGGTTGGGTGTTGCCTGCACGGCGAGCGCCGAAGTCGGCAGCAGCATCAGGCAGGCCAGAGCGGAACACAGAGTGCGTTTCATGCAAGATTACCTCCTCGTAAGATGGACAAAGCGGGGGTTTCGCTGTCTTCATTATAAGATTGTTTGGCCGCGTGCGCAATACGGAAAAAACGGTCGATGGATGGGGATAAAAAAACACCTGCCGGAGTGTTCCGGCAGGTGGGAGAAGCTTATGCGTTCAAGTCAACCATCACGTCGTCGACCGTGACCGCATTGTGAATCATACCGTTTTCGGTCAGCCAGTCGATGTCATTCTGCCAGACGGCAGGGTCCTGACTGAGGAAGGGTGCGTCCTCGTGCTCCATGGCGGGCAGCAGGATGGACAGGGATTGTTCCTCGACCGAGCGGGTCAGCGGGAAGTTTTCGGCGTTCTGGCGGCTGAGCAGCAGGTCGAGCGAGCCGTCAGGATCATTTTTCATGTCCTCGAAGCCCTTCTCGCTGGCACGCAGGAAGGCGCGGAGCAGTTCGGGGTCATTTTCGATGGTATCGTCGTTGGAGACAAAGACCAGTTCATAGTCGGCGGGTACGCCGTAGTCGGACATTTTGAAGTAGTTGACCTCAAAGCCCTCTTCCTCGAGCTGGGGTACCTCGTGGTTGAGCATGCAGCCCAGCGTCACGTCCACTCGACCGGTGGTCATGGAACTCATGAGGTCCATGCCGACATCGGTCATGGTGACCGTGGACGGATCGACCCCAGCGTTTTCCATCATGGTCTTTGCCAGCGCTTCGGTCAGGGGAGAACCGCCGTAGCCGATGGTTTTGCCAGTAAAGTCGGCAGCCGAGGTAATGTTTTCCTCTTTGAGCGACAGCACGACGCTCAGCTGTTCCTGACAGACCGCACCGATGGACTTAACCGGGACATTCTGTTCGGCACGCGCTTCGATGACGTACATGGGATAGTAGATGCCGAGCTGTGCCTGACCGGCAGCGACCAGAGACAGGGCATCATTTCCGTTGGCCGGGAACTGGAGCTGCACGTCCAGACCTTCCTCAGCGTAATATCCCTTTTCGATGGCGTTGTACAGAAAGCAGTGGACGGCATTGGGGTACCAGTCGAGCACGACATTGACCGTCTTGAGACCGTCAGCCGACTGCGTGTCGGCCTGCGCGTCAGACGAGGTGGATGTGCTGCCGCAGCCGGTGAGTGCGAGCAGCGTGGCCGCCAGACCGGCGGCGAGCATACGTTTGATGTGCATGGGAAAACCTTCTTTCGGGGGATTTTGTCACTGTTCGCCGCGCCAGCGCACGACCTTCTTTTCGATCAGGGCGAGGATGGCGACGAGCAGGATGGCGACCGCCGACAGCACGACGATGGGGGCAAAGACACCCGCGCCGTCGAGCTGGGTAATCATGCGGCGGCTGAAGTAGCCCAGACCGGCCTGTGCGCCCAGCCATTCACCGATCGCCGCACCCACGATGGACATGGGAACGGCCATTTTGAGGGCGGAGAAAAAGTAGGGCAGGGTGGCAGGCAGTTTGAGCTTGCGAAAAATCTGAATACGGCTTGCGCCGTAGGTCTCGAGCAGCTCGATCATCTCCACGCGCACCGAGCGCAGACCGTCATAGACCGTGATGGTGATCGGGAAAAAGGTGATGAGCACGGTCACGAGCACCTTGCTCCAGATGGAGTAGCCGAACCACAGCACAAACAGCGGTGCAAGGGCGGTGGTGGGGATGGTCTGGGAAGTAATGACGATGGGATAGATGGCGCGCGAGACCGCAGGATATGCGTCCATCAGGATGGCCAGCGCCAGACCAAAGACAATGGAGATGGCCAGACCGATGACCGTTACCTGCATGGTGGCAGGCAGGTGGGCGGTGAAGAGCGGGACCCGCAGTTCCCACAATTTCTGCAAAATCTGGGTCGGAGAGGGCAGAATGTAGGCCGCATTCATGTGCATCGCGCCCATTTGCCACAAAATCAGCAGGGCAAAGACCACGATGAGTGCGGGAAGCTGATTTTTACAGGTGTTTTTCATTGGACACCCCGCTTTCTGAGCAGATCGATGAGCTGTTCGCGCAGTTCGATCATGCGCGTGTCACGCAGACAAGCGCGTGTGCGCGGATAGCTGGCCGGGACCTCGATGGAGGTCAGGCGGCGGATGGGCGTCTCCTCGACGACCAGCACCCGGCTGGACAGAAAGATGGCCTCCTCGACATCGTGGGTGATGAACAGCACGGTCTTGCGGTCGGCTTCCCACTGTCCGAGCAGCCATTCCTGCATGGAAATACGGGTCAGAAAGTCGAGTGCCGAGAACGGTTCGTCGAGCAGTAAGAGTTCGGAGTCGGTCAGCACCGTGCGCGCAAAGGCCGCGCGCTGGCGCATACCGCCCGACAGCTCGCTCGGCGCTTTGTCCTTGGCATCTGCCAGACCAACCTGTGCAAGCGCAGCGTCCACCCGGGCTTCCATTTCGGCATTCGACAGACCACCGCGAATCTCGAGCGGCAGGCGCAGGTTTTGCCCGACTGTGCGCCAGGGAAAGAGCAGGTCTTTTTGCGGCATGTAGCCGCAGTAGCGCTTCTGCGCGTGGATATCCTTGCCGCCGACCAGAATTTCACCCGATTTCATGGGCAGAAGTTGGTTGGTCAGGCGGAAAATGGTGGATTTTCCGCAGCCGGACGCGCCGATGATGGATACAAACTCACCGGGAGCAATGTGAAAGGACAGGTCATCGATGATGTTGAAGTCCTCGACCTCATACTGAAAGGTCACATGACGAAATTCCAGCATCTTACTGTTCCATTTTCCATGCCATGTCCCAGAATCCCTTCTCGTACCGCGCACAGGTACGGAAAATATCGATGAGTTTTTGGGTCTGGGTCTCGGTGTAGTCTGCGGTCAGACGGTCTACCAGCTCGCACAGCGTGACGTTTTCCTGTGCGTAGCGCTCGGAGGCGTAGCCGGTGACCCATGCGCCATAGAAAGCATCGTGCAGGCAGTCGGGCTTGCGGCGCACCATCTCGCGGGCGATGTGCTCATAGCTGACCGCACAGGCAAGAATGGCGGTCAGTGCCTCGACCGGGCCGCCGACCTGCGCACAGGCCAGCATGTAGGACGTATAGGAACGGCAGGCGAGTGTAGGCTGTGCCTGACGCAGCGCCTCGCGCGAGATGCCGAACGTACCCATGTAGCCCTCGTGAATGTTCATTTCACAGTCCATAATCTGCGCGATGTACTGGGCAAAGACATGCATCACGTCCGGGTCGTCGGTCTTGCTCATACCGATGGCGAACACCTTGGCGTAATCGAGCAGGTACAAATAGTCCTGAATGGTGTAAAAACGGAATTTTTCGTGGTCGAGATCACCGTTCTGGATGCCCAGCACGAATGGATGGTCGTAGTAGGACTGCCACAGATCGGTGGTCGCAGCCAGCATGCGTTCAGTTGTTTTCATTGCCTGTATCCTCCTGTCTCATACGTTCGGCCTTGTGGCGCAGATCGCGCGCGGCCTGTCTGGGGTCATCCTGTGCGAACAGTGCGGAGACGACCGCCGCGCCCTGCATGCCGCATCCGGTCAGCTGCAAGATGTTGTCCGCGCTGATGCCGCCGATGGCGACTACCGGCACATCGACCGCCGAGGTGATCTCGCGCAGGGCTTCGGGGGACAGATGACGAGCGTCGTGCTTGGTGGTGGTGCCAAAAACCGCACCTACGCCCAGATAATCCGCACCCAGCGCCTGTGCACGCTTGGCGGACTCGACCGTGTTGGCAGATAGACCCAGAATCAGGTCACCAGCCAGCTCGCGCACGTTGTCACCCGGTACGTCGCTCTGACCGAGGTGGACACCATCGGCGCCTGCTGCGCGGGCAAGCTCAATGGAGTCGTTCATAATGAACGGCACGCCGTATTTCTTGCAGACGGGTGCGATTTCACGCGCTGAGGCCAGAATTTCATCGCGCGTTTTGTCTTTTTCTCGCAGCTGCACCATGGTCGCACCGCCTAAGATGACTTCCTCGACCACTTCGGCCAGCGTGCGGCCATGCAGCCAGGAACGGTCGGTGACCGCGTACAGCGTCAGCATTTTTGCATCAAATTTCATGGGAAAACGCTCCTTTTGGACTTATCGCAGGCTGACACGCAGCGTCTTGAGTACGCTGGTGCGCTCCAGTGCGCAGATGACGAGCACGGCGACGATGGAACCGGCGACCGTGTTAAGTAGGAAGGAGGGCACGAAGGCGAAGAGTGCCGAGGTCTTGCCCATGAGCAGGACTGCGATGGGGTAGGACAGCATCGCGCCCAGAATACCGGTGCCGACGACCTCACCGGCGAAAGCGGCAGGCAGGCGCTGGATGCGCTGGTAGAGCAGACCGGCGAGCAGTGCGCCGACCATGGAACCGGGGAAGGCCAGCAGGCTGCCGGTGCCGATCAGGTTGCGGATGAGCGAGGTGACAAAGGCCGAGCCGACCGCGTACCAGGGGCCGAGCAGGACGGCGGCGAGGACGTTGACCATGTGCTGTACGGGTGAGCACTTTGCCGCACCAATCGGGATGGAGAACATACCGCCGACAACGGCGATGGCGGTCAGCAGACCGGCGAGTGCCAGTTTACGGGTGGAATTTGACGATTTCATGGCTTAATTCTCCTCGGGAAAGAACGCGTGGAAGTGGTTGAGCGGACCGCAGCCCTTGCCGATGGCGAGCGAGTGGCGGATGCCCTCGGTGACGTAGTCCTTGGCCAGACCGACCGCGTTGACCACATCGTGACCGAGTGCCAGATTGGACGCGATGGCAGAGGACAGCGTGCAGCCGGTGCCGTGGGTGTTCTTGGTGTCAATGCGCTCGTTTTCAAAGTGGTGGAAGGACTGACCGTCGTAGAGTACGTCGAGTGCGTTGCCGACCGCGTGACCGCCCTTGACCAGTACGTTTTTGCAGCCCATCGCGTGAATGCGGCGTGCGGCTTCTTCCATATCGGCAACCGAGTGGATTTCCATTTTGGCGATGCACTCGGCCTCGGGAATGTTGGGCGTGAGCACGGTGGAGAGGGGCAGGATGTACTCGATGAGTGCACTGACTGCGTCCGGATTCATCAGCGGTGCACCGTTTTTGGCGTACATAACCGGGTCAATGACCACATGACGGGGCTGATACTGGCGCAGTTTGCGTGCGACTGCCTGCATACAGGGCGGCGTGGACAGCATGCCGACCTTGACAGCATCGGGGAAGATGTCCTCGAACACCGCGTCCATCTGGTCCTCGATGACCTTGGGTGAAATGTCCTCGATGGAGATGACACGCGCCGTGTTCTCAGCGACGACCGAGACAATAACGCTCATGGCGAATACGCCGTGCGCCGACATGGTCTTGAGGTCGGCCTGAATGCCGGCGCCGCCCGAGCAGTCCGAGCCCGCAATGGTTAATACTTTTTTCATGGTATTTCCTCCCTTTATTTGCCGAACGCATAGAAAAAAGGGATACCCCACACAGGGTATCCCTTTGGTATTTCGTTTGATTCCGCGCTTTGCGCACGGAACGCGCGCAAAAACCGCTTGTGCATCCCTACGTTGGCATTATCCAAATCAGGTAAGGTCGAAAGCGTACAGCTTTCCTCTCAGCTTTTCTAAAAGCTCCCTTGCATATTTTATTATAGCACGGTTTGTCAGAAAAAGTCAACGAGAAACTTGCTTTCCGGCGGTCATACCGCCCCAAATTGCGTCTGCCAGCACGCAGGCCGGGTCATTCTGCTCGATTTTTCCGGCTGCGGCGGCCAAAACAGCGGCTTGTCCGCGCAGGTCGGACGATGCGAAGTGTACAAAGGCCGCGGTCTCCCGGGCAAGGCGAATGCCCTTGGGCGTGTACAGTTCACGGTTGTCGTCTGAAAGGCCGAACTTGGATTTTTTGGCCTCGGGTGCACAGCCGCCCTTGTCGCGCAGACTGCGGCGGCCTTCGTGGACGAGCTGAAGCACAATGTTATCCACACGCTGTGCATCATTTCGTGCGGCCTGATAGAGTTCGCTTTGCTGCAAGCTGCCGTCCTCTTCCGCCCAACTGCGTACCGCGTCATAGAGCAAGGCGGCAGCGCCCGAGAGCGCGGGGGATTCCTCTGGGAAATACAGCTCGAGCTGCACGTCTGCGCCGAACGAGCGCAGCTTTTTCTTGGGGGACGAGCGGGTGAAAACCGCCTTTTGCTGTATCCAGTCCACCATCAGCGCACGGATGAGATCACGCGGCTGACCGCCCAGATCAAGTGCACGCAGCAGCGCACCCGTCGCGCCCAGATCACCGCCGCACGGCAGTACATCACGCGCCGGGATGGAATCGGCCTTGACCATGCGGCGCAGCTTGGACTCTGTGACCGGCCCGCGCCGCAGGAAAAACCAGGCCACCAGGACAATGATACCGATGGCCAGCAGGTTGGCCAGAATCATGCCCATACCTTGGAGCAGGAACATGGTTTAATACCCCATTTCACCGGCGAGCAGCTCGTCGTGATCGACCCACTGCTGCACGTCAATGATGTCGTATGTATCCATGTCGCGGCGGATGATGACCTGTGCGATACCGGCGTTGATAATCATGCGCTTGCACATGGTGCACGAGTTGGCATCCGGGATGAGTTCACCGGTGGATGCCTCGCGTCCGACCAGATAGAGCGTCGCGCCCAGCATTTGCTCGCGGGACGCGTGAATAATGGCGTTGGCCTCGGCGTGCACCGAGCGGCAGAACTCGTACCGTTCACCGCGCGGAATGCCCATCTTCTGACGGATGCAGGTGCCCAGATCGATGCAGTTGGCACGTCCGCGCGGTGCGCCGACGTAGCCGGTCGAAACGATGACATCGTTTTTGACGATAACCGCACCGTAGTTGCGGCGCAGGCAGGTACCGCGCTCGCGGGCGACGTCTGCCATGTCCAGATAGTAGTTATGTTTGTCCCGTCGATTCATCTCTAATTCTCCTGTTCCGGGCACAATTTGCCCTCGTGCATTAAAATTCGTCGTTCGGCTCGTTTTGCCGCTTGCTGGTCGTGGGTAATCCAGACAATCGTGCGGCCGTCCGCGTGCAGACGGTCGAATAAGTCCAGAATTTCGCGCGCCGCGCGTGGGTCGAGGTTGCCGGTCGGCTCGTCTGCGAGCAGCAGGTCGGGGTCGGTACACAGCGCACGGGCGATGGCGACGCGCTGCTGCTGTCCGCCCGACAGCATTTCGGGTGTGTGGTGCAGGCGTGCACCCAGACCGACCATGCACAGCGCATCGGCCGCACAATCCAGTCGCTTTTCCCGCGAGACACCGCGGAAGGCCAGCGGAAGCGCGGCGTTTTCCAGCGCATCCATACCGGGTACCAGACTGAAGCTCTGAAAGACAAAGCCGATGTGTGCGCGGCTGAGTGCCGCCCGATTGCGTGCCGATAAACCCGAGGTCGGCTGACCGCACAACCAGTATTCGCCGCTGGTCGGACGGTCGAGCAAGCCGATCAGGTGCATGAGCGTGGACTTTCCCGAGCCGGATGCACCCAAAATGGCCGTATACGTTCCCGGTGCGATGGTCAGGTTCACCTTGTCTACCGCGCGGACACGTCCTCTGTCATATATTTTACAGATATTCTCCATGCGAATCAAGAAAAAATCCCTCCTCTGCCTGCATTAGCATGACACCGGAGGGAAGAGTTTATGCTTTTTTCTGCTTCCAGATGCCCGAGCGGACGAACAGAAGCGAGGCCACCGTGCCGATCAGCCAGCCGACCGGCCAGCTCAGCCAGATACCGATGACACCGAGACCCAACACGATAGAGAAGACGTAAGCCAGCACGACGCGTAGGATGAGGTCGGAGAAGGTCGAGACCATGAACGGTCCCATCGCACCCGCACCGCGCAGTACGCCGTCGGCGCTGAGCTTGAGCGAGATCATAGCGTAGAACGGGGTGACGACTTGTAAAAACAGCGCACCGGCTGCGATGACACCGGTCTCACCGGCACCGACAAACAGGCGCATTACGAGCGAGCCGCCCAGCGCGAACAACAGAGAGAAGGGAATCGCGACCGCAACCGAAATTTTCATACCGGCTTTGAGTCCCTGCGTGACACGGTCATAGCGTCCCGCACCGATGTTCTGCGCGGAAAAACTGGAAATTGCGCTGCCCATCGCGGTCAGACCGACGATGACGAAGTTATTGAGCTTCATAGCTGCCGAGTAACCGCCAACAACCTCCCAGTTGTAGCTGTTGACCAGCCACTGAATGAACAGGTTGCCGACCGAGATAAAGCTCTGCTGGAGAATGCTAGGAACGGCCAGATAGGCCACGCGCAGCAGCATATTGCCCGAAAAACGGCGGAACGGTGCACTTTGCAGACCGCGCAGACGGGACAGCAGGATGACAAAGGCCAGAACGGATGCCACACCCTGCGCAAGGAAGGTTGCCCAGGCGATACCGGACACGCCGAGGTCAAAGAAAGCAACCAAGACGTAGTCTAAGATGACGTTGCCGACCGACGAGCCGATGAGCAGATAGAGCGGCGTTTTGCTGTCGCCGAGTGCGTTGAAGATACCGGTACAGATATTGTACAGAAAGAGGAAGATCATGCCGTAAAAATAGATGCGCAGATATTGGTCTGCGTCGGCAAAGATGTAGTCCTCGGTACCCAGACCGCGCAGCATGTCGGTGCAGAAGAGCAGACCGCCAAGCGTCAGGATCACCGCGATGCACAGGCTGGCGAGAATGGAGGTCGAGACCGCGGTTTTCATGCGGTCGTACTCACGTGCGCCGAACAGCTGGGATACTGCAACCGAACAGCCCAGATTCAGACCGGTCGCGACTGCCATAAACAGCATGGTGACCGGATACGATACGCCGATCGCGGCGAGCGCGGCACCGCCGACGCACTGGCCGGCAATCATACTGTCCGCGATCTGATACATTTGTTGAAATGCTACGCTGCACAGCAGAGGCAGCGCAAAACGCCACAGGATTTTACCGGGTTGTCCCTCGGTCAGGTTGGTTACCATCCGTGACGCGCCCCCTTTCATTTGTCCCCATTTTTGGGACGTTTGGTTTCATTCGGTTTTCATTATACGTCCAAAATGCCGTCTGCCGCAAGGGCAGAGGGCAGGAAATCGACCATTTTCAGCAGATGGTACAGTTTTGCCGTTCGAGAGACCGGACTTTAAGACAGATTGATCTGTCTTAAAGTGTAGGGAGAACAAGGAGGTCAAAAATATGCGCGTTTTATTTGTAGATGGATGCATTCGCGGAGCGCAGTCGCGCACACGCATGTTGGCACAGACATTTTTGGATACATTGACCGCGAGAAAACCCGATTGCACGGTGGAGATCGCGGACTTAAATACCCTGCGTCTGGTTCCGCTCTTTGGCGACACGCTGGCCGAGCGAGACGCGGTAGTCGCAAAGCAGGACTGGACAAATCCGTGGTTTGCACAGGCGGTACAGTTCCAGCAGGCCGATTTGATCGTCCTTGCGGCACCGTTCTGGGAGGGAACCTTTCCGGCAGCCATGCACACCTATATCGAGCATATCTGCACGGCTGGCTTGACCTTTAAGTATGGGGAAGATGGCTCGCAAATTGGCCTGTGCAAGGCGAAACATGCGGTATTTTTCGGCACCAAGGGCGGTATTTATTCGCAGGGCGCAGCGAGGGAAGATGATTTTGCTGCACGGTTTTTGAAAACCAATCTGCGTATGCTGGGCATTCCGGAACTGGATGTCGTGGAGGCGGAAGGACTGGATATTGACGGCGCGGATGTGGAAGGGATTCTGGAACAGGCGAAGAATCAGGCGTGTGCCGTGGCAGAACGCCTGTAATTCCCGCCCGCAGGCGAAATAAAGTTTTCGCCTGCCTTTTTCAAAAGGCCGCGGGTTCTCAGGGCAGAGCCCTGAGCCGGACTCCGCAGAGTCCGGAACTCCCCTTTTGAAACCCGGTGTCCGGCCCGGGTTTCAACCCAAACAAGTAAAAAAGAAAGACCGTCCTGTTGGACGGTCTTTCTCATGAGCGCACTTTGTGCGCGGAGTATTGCGCATCCCTCGGGATGCGCTTTTTTATTCTTTTTCAGTTGATTTTCGCAGAGGCGAAAATCAAAAAGAGAGTTTCGCCCGTTGCGACGGGCGACTCAGGGCTCTGCCCTGAGAACCCGCAGCCTTTCGAGAAAGGCTGGCGAAAGCTTTATTTCGCCTGCGGGCGGGACTTACTTCCGCAGAATAAACTTCGTCAGATCCTTATTCGCGCCCAGAATCAGCATGGTTTCATCTTCCTGGAACACATGATCCGGTCGCGGCAGCGGGTCAAGGTGAGAACCATGACGCAATGCCATGACGCTGATGTGATACTTGGTTCGTACACTCAGCTCTACCAGTGTCTTGCCGACCCATGCGCGCGGGATGGGCACTTCATAGATCGAGTAATCACCGGTCAGCTCGATATAGTCGAACACGTTGTCCGAGCTATACTTGACCGCTGCGCGGATTGCCATTTCCTTTTCGGGATAAACAACCTGATCCGCGCCGTTGCGCAGCAGGAACTTGGCATGGACATCGCGGTTGGCACGCGCGACGACAAACGGTGCGCCGTAATCCTTGAGCAGTGCGACGGTCTCCAGCGAGCTCTGGAAATTGTCACCGATCGCAACAACGCACAGGTCAAAGTTGCGCACACCCAGCGACGCGATGAAATTTTCATTAGTGCTGTCGCCAATCTGCGCACTGGTTACAACGGGCAGTACATCGTTGACGCGCTGCTCGTTGATATCAATTGCAAGTACCTCGTGATTCATCTCATTGAGTTTGCCCGCCATGTGACGGCCAAAACGGCCGAGACCAATCAGCAATACCGATTTCATTGCCATATCCTCCCCATCTGCGGCAAAAGGCCGCTGTGCTTTCAGGCATTACAATTTTGTATCGTGCCTTCCATTATAGCATTCCCGCTCGCAAAAGCATATCCCCTTTTTGTAAAATTTGTGATAACAACGAAAAACAGGCTGACTCCATAGGGGAGCCAGCCCGCAGCGCGGAAAGGAGGATCAAGGGAATTTCAGGGATGTCGGCCTGCGCCGCGCTGACCGCAGACCATGTTTACAAGGGATCCTTATGAGGTGGTTGACAAATTGGATTCGGAAGCCATGTCGGGTGGTGTCTGACCGTCCGGTGGCGTGCCTGACGGCTTTTCACCGCCCGCTTCCGGCGGCTGTGCCGATTGCGCCGCTGTGGTTTGGGTCGTATCGGCTGCGGTGTCGGCAGATGGCTGGGAAGCGTCATCCGGTGCGGCAGCGGTATCTTCGTTCTGCTGACCGGCTGCGCCCGGCATCATCTTGCCGCCACGGCCCATCATGCCGCCCTCTGCGCCATTTCCGCCGTGACCGCCGCCGCCAAACTGCGAGCCCATGATCGACAGATCAAGGTCGGAAGCGTCCACGAGCGTACTGCTGTCTGCCTGCTGGTCGTCGGTGGTCGACGGGATGGTACCATCCAGCTGACCCAGAATGCTCTCTGCGCGGCGCTCGATGACCGTCTTGAGCATTTCCACCGCCTCGGTGTACTCGTCCGCCGTGTAGAACGCGGTCGGGTCGTGTTCCTCGGTCGCGACGCGGCTGTCCAGCAGGCCGCGCAGCATGGTATAGGTCAGTTCAAACTGACCGCCCTGCACGTACTCGGTGCACAGCTTTTCCAGATACGAGTGATAGAGCGCACAGGCTTCCTCGTCGTTCAGGATCACGGCGAAAATCTGGCGATCTTCCATGCTGACGCCGGATACCGGGGTATCGATGGGGAAATTGATCGTACTCGACGCATCTCCGCTCATAAATCCGCCGAAGGCCAAGTTATAATCCCACGGCAGGAGTGCGAGCTGTCCGTCCTTCTCGTACAGGTAATAGTTATGCGCCATATTGCCCGAAAGTGAGTCCAGATTGACGACAAAGGTCTGCACAGCCATATATTTACACAGCAGGTCGACGTCTACGCCCGACAGGTCGCCCTCGCTGATTTTCTTGAGTGCCTCGACAACGCGCTGGTGGTCTGCGTCATCGGTTTCGGTGACCTCACCCTCCCAGATGGTCTCGTAGCTGTCGAGGTCATCGTCGATATAGTTGAGGTCGGAACCGCCGCTCCACATGCCACCCATACCGCCGCCATGCTGGAAGCCCTCGCGGGTCTGGTCGTCAGCGGGTGCGGTCTGGGTATCGTCCGACGGTTCGGACGACTGGGAATCTGTGGTGGTTTGATCGTTCTGGGTGTCGGTAGGCGGGGTGTCACTGGTATCTTGGGTATCGTCGGTCGATGCTATGGGCGGCTGTCCGGGCATCTGTGCGCCGTCCGGCGGCTCGGGCATCTCACCCATCTGCGGCATTTCACCCATTTCCGGCATCTCGAGCAGTTCCTCGTCCTCGCCCAGTCCCATCATCTCGCGGATTTCGTCCTCGTCCTTATCCATCATGCCGCCCGGGCCACCGCCGCCCATGTTCTCGGGCTTATACAGCTCGCCCGGCGATGCGCCGAAATTGCGCGTCAGGAAGCTTTCCTCTACGCCCTCAAGCGCAAGGTAGATGCCCCACGGCTCGCCGTTGACCGTGATCTCGGCCATGGCGTAATCGGAAGCCGGCATGTCCAAAAAGGCGAACATGTCATAGACAAAGTATTCCTTGAGATAGGTTGCGTCCGACATCAGGTTGTTGAGCACCAGTTTATCCAGTCCCCAGCAGGTCTGACCGTCCTGATAGTGGTCGAACTCGATCTTGAAGCTGTAGCGATCGGAATCTGAGGACGCAACCTGCGTCAAGCTGGTATTGCCCTTGGGTCGGATGCCGACATTTTCAAAAGTCTGGCCGTTGATGGTCACATCGGCCGCGTAATAAGTTTCACTCAGCGCGTTGTCGAGCATATCCTGCCAGTCATCCGCGTCCATCTGGATATCCACGGTGATGAGGTTGGTGCCGAACAGCGTTGATTCATACTGCTGTTCAATCCCACCCGCAGCCTCGGCAAAGCACGGCATCAGGCAGGACACGACGAGCATGACCAGAACGAGCACGATGGCCAGCACTTCGGTTGATTTCCGGCGGATCATCGCACACGCTCCTTTTTACGACATGTACTCGCCGTTGTAGCTGACGAGCACCGCGCTGCGCACACCGGTCGATGCCGCAACCTGATTGACGAAATTGGTCGTACCGTCGTCGGGTAGGCGGACTTCGGCGGTCACTTCCACGCCGTCGGTCGTAACCGTCTTGGACTTGATGACGAATTTCTGGTGAGAAAGTGCGGCAAAGGCGACGTGCTCGGCGCGGTCATCGTCACACGAGACGACCAGCAGATAGGGGTGGTCGTTCTCCTTACGGTTGACGAAAACCAGAAGGACGACACCGACCACGAGAGAGCCGACGATTGCCATGAGGAACTGACCGGCACCGGTCACGATGCCGCAGGCCAGCGCCCAGAACAGGTAGACGATATCCAGCGGGTCTTTGATCGCTGCACGGAAACGGACGATGGACAGTGCACCGACCATACCGAGCGACAGGACGACATTTGACGTGACGGCTAAGATGACGAGCGTGGTCACCATGGACATGCCGATGAGCGACACGCCGAAAGTAGACGAGTAGAGCACGCCGTGGAAGGTTTTCTTATAGACGAAAAAGACGAACAGGCCGAGTGCGAGCGAGATCACCAGCGCAAGCGCGGTGTCGAGCAGCGAAAACGACTGTACGCTGTCCAAAAAGTTAGACTTAAAGATATCTTGAAAGGACATTGGAATGGACTCCTTTATGTGGATTTTTTAGTATACCATGCGGCAGACCGCGTACTTGGAAAAGGCGGCAGCGCGGAAGTTGCCCAGATCGAGCAGTCCGGCGACCAGTGCGGGCAGATAACGGTCGTATTTGACCTCGAGAACGATCTTGCCCCGTGCAGCCGGGATGGCAGCATGCGGTTCGAGGAAGTTCTCGTCTGCGCCTGCCGACTCAATCTGGCTGTCGAAGGTCACACGGACGTTTCCGGGGCCGTACAGGAAGGGTTCCCGGACGTAATCGACCGCTGTGCGCGGGCGAAGGGTCTCGGTTTTCATCTTGACGTACAGTTCACGAATCAGACCGTGCGGGCTCTCCGCCATCCATGCGGTATCTCCGCGCAGCAGGGCACGCACCTGATCTGCGGTCATGGGGGCGTTATATTTGACGCCGAGGCCGTGGTTTTTGTACTTCTTTTCCAGCTGGATATGGTCGAGGTCGTTATTGTAATAGCGAATGCGAAATTTTTCGCGTTCCGCCTTACCGTCCAGCTTTTCGCGCAGGATTTTATCGTTGTGGTTATCGAAGTACAGGCTGTGTACGCGATACAGGCCATCCTGGCCGACGTGTGGGTCATGCTGCATGACCGGGAGCAAGCGGCGGCGCAGGGCGAGGTAATCGCCGTAGGTGATTTCATGTTTGAGTTCATGCCGCGGCTGTTGATCCATGGTTTGCTGCCTCCTTTTAGAGTTGATTTAAGACTGTATTTAGTGTAGCCGCGCGGTGTGACAGCTGGATGAACGAACTGTGTAAATTGTGTGTAAAATGTTCGCCTGCATACGATTCGACGTTTTGGGACAAGTAAAAAAACCGTTCCCATGGGGAACGGTTTTGATGAGCGCGTTTGACGCGCAGGGGAATTTCGCTCTCTGCGGAGAGCGATGAAAATCAATTTTTGGTTGATTCCCGGGGCGGACACCGGGAATCAAAAGGGATTTCGCATCCTGCGGGATGCGACTCAGGGCAACGGTGCCCGCGTGTTAGGGCCTTGGCCGAACGAGTCGGCCACAGCCTTGCGGGAAAACGCCCCACAGGGGCCTTTTCGGATTCCGCAAGGTTCGAGAAAGGCTGGCGAAAGCTTTATTTCGCCAGCGGGCGGGATTCCTTATAACAGTGCTTTGATGGCAAACCAGATGACCGGGACGGCGAGGGACGGCAGCATATTGAGCGTTTTACAGTCGCGAATGTTCAGCATGGACAAACCAGATGCGGCGATGAGGATACCGCCGATGATAGACACTTCGGTCATCAGGGCATCGGTTAAAAATCCAGACAATGCGCCGGCGCACAAGTAGATTGCGCCCTGCCAGCAGAACAGCACACCGGCAGCGCAGGCGATGCCGATGCCGTAGGTTGAAGCTAGGGTCATGGATGTGACGAGGTCAAGGGTTGCGTTGGTAAAAAGATAAGTATGGTCGCCGTAGAGTGCACTATTGATCGGACCGAGAATGGACAGCGTACCGATGCAGAAGAGCAAAATTGCGGTAGACAGGCCCTGTCCCAGTCCGCCGTCCTTAGAAAACCGGCCGACCAGGCGCTGAAACCGGCCATCGATATCCAGCATAGTGCCGGTCAGCGTACCGACGGCGAGGCTCAGAATAAACAGCACGGGAAAGGTACTGTTCGGCATATTCTGTGCGACTGCGTTGACGCCGAGTGCACAGGCTGCAAGTCCCATTGCCTGAAACAGTGCCCCTCGATATTGTTCCTTGATGCCGTGCCGCAGGCAGCTGCCCGCGATCGAACCCACCAAAATCGTTCCTGTGTTGACAAGTGTGCCGATCATGTAGCGTGTTTTCCTTTCGTTTTGTAGTGTGATAAAGTATCAGGTATGAAGAAAACCGATGCGGCCGAAAATCATACGGGTACGCATCGGTCTTTATGCTTATAATTTGGGCCAGCCCTCTTTGCGGCTGTGTGCGACGTTGTCCGCGATACGATGGAGAAAAGTGAAGAATTGCGTCCATTCCTCCTCGGTGAAGCCCTGCATACACATGCGATTCCACTCATCCAGCGTTTCATTGACGTACTGCAATGCCTCCTGACCGCGTTCAGTCAGCCGCACCAGTTTTTCGCGCTTATTGTTCTCGTTAACTGTGCGCGTAATCTGTCCGGCATTTTCCAGACCAGCCAGCAGCTTGGCCACGCGGCCTTTGTCGATCTCCAGACGTGTGCACAGCGTATCCTGATTGCAGCCGTCCAGCGACGCGATCATACGAAGCGCGAACGCCTCAACCGGAACCAGATCATATTCTTTCAGCCGCTCGCGTACAAAGCTCTGCTCGCCGCGGCGGATGACACCAATCGGATGAATCATTCGGAAGTCCCCCTCTGTTGTTTCCCCCAACGGTTCTTTCCTCTATTTTAACCCATCCGAACCGCATTTCGCAAGGGCTGAACGCTTATTTTCCGGTTAAAAAGTCCAAAATCTGCTGTGCGTTCTGGTCGGGCTTGACCTTTTCGCCTGCCCACTCGATCACACCGTCCGGGCCGATCACGTAAGTCGTACGCACAACACCCATTGAGGTCTTACCGTAGAGCTTCTTTTCCTTCCACACGTCATACGCCTGAATGGCGGTCAGTTCGGGGTCGGACAGCAGCAAAAACGGCAGTCCGTTCTTTTCAGCAAAGCGCTGGTGGCTTTTCTGCGAGTCCTTGGACACGCCGACGACCGGCACGCCCAGTGCTTCATACTCTCCATGTGCCGCCGCGAACGCGCACGCCTGCTTGGTGCATCCGGGCGTAGAATCCTTGGGATAAAAATAGAGCACCCATCGCTTGCCTGCGAATGTCTCCGACGAAATCAGATTCCCCTGTGCATCCGGCAGCGTAAAGGCCGGTGCTTTTGTGCCTACCTGCAGCATCTTAGCTACCTCCTACGGTCAAAGCTGTTGTACATAGGTGTACACCGCATCGTTGGACAGGCTGGGCGCAAATGCAAATCCCAGTTCGTCAAATCCGGTCAGATCTTCCTGCCGGTCGATGCGGTTCTGGATGATATACCGTGCCATTGCGCCGCGCGCCATCTTGGCATTGGCCGCCAGACAGCGCAGCTTGCCGCCGCGCTCGGACAGAAACTCGCAGGTCAGAAACCGATCGCCCGGCTTGAGCTGCTTGGATACCGCACGGCTGTACTCGCTCGACGCCAGATTGACCACGAGATCGGTCTCGGTATACAGGTCATCCCGGAACTTGCTGCCCCAGAATTTATACAGATTCATGCCGCGCGGACGGCGTGACATCTCCAGACGATAGGGATGGATGACATCAAGCGGTCTGAGCGCACCGTAAAGCGCCGACATGTGGCGCAGATGGTTCTGCGCAAAGCACAGGTCGTCATCGGTCAGGCTGTCCGCGTCCAGATATTTATAAGCCAGTCCATCATAGGCCAGAATGGCCGGGTCTCCGCCCTCCGGCGTCCAGGCCGCAAAATCGGCCGCTGCACGGAGCGCAAGCGCGGGACTGATCTGCATGGTGCTTTCCAGTTCATAGGCGGGCATGGCGCACAGAACGTCTGCCAGTTCTTCGGCCTCCTGTCCGCGCTGGGGTCTGGTCGTCGGAAGCACGCGCTCCGGCGCCGAACGCATATTTTTTGCCGGGGATAAGATTGCGATCATACTTCCGCTTCCTTTCTTTGAATTTGGCAATGCTTCTCATTGCCGTATACTTCCGCACACATTTTTTATTGTATCCGTTTTACCACAAAATTTCAAGTATCCCACACCCCTTCATTCACGGCATATTATATAGGTATTGTCGATTTCTTTATCCTTGCGAAAAGTATACAAATCGGTTGTATTTTTCAACTGCCGTTCTTTGCGCCGCCCATCTGCTCTGTTTTTCGGCCTTCTTTCGTTTTTTTCCAGCTTTCCCGCGTTCCCTTGTGGACAGTCCCCGGTCACAGTGATACAATTGCAAATGACCGCAAAAAATAAGGGGGATTGTTCCGTTATGTCACCAACTCGCACGCGGCGCGTATGCCCGCCGCGCTACGCCAACCGTCTGTTCTGCCTGACGGCCGGTGCCTACATCGCCGGTCTGTTCGGACGCATGAGCTATGCCGCGGTCATGGCCGATCTGATTGCACAGGAAGGTCTGGGCAAGTCACAGGCCGGTCTGATCGGTACGATGTTTTTCGTCGTCTATGGCGTCTGTCAGCTGCTCTCTGGCTTCCTCGGCGACCGCATTTCGCCCAAAAAACTCATCTTCACCGGTATCATCGGCTCGGCCGTGCTCAACCTCGGCATGGGTCTGTCCGGCGCGTCCTACCCGGTCATGCTCACCCTGTGGACGCTCAACGGCGTGTTCCAGTCTATGCTCTGGTCACCCGCTGCCCGCGTCTTTTCCGAGATGATTCCGCCCACCCACCGCAAACGCGCCTGCGCAAACGGTGCGGCTACCTACCCGATCGCAACCATTCTCACCTACCTCTTCGCCTCCGCCCTGCTGCACTTTACCGGCTGGCGCGTCGATTTCCTGCTGTCCAGCCTCGTCATGCTGGTCTCGGCTACATTCTTCTGGGTACGCATGTCGTTCTATGAGCGCGAGACCGAACAGCGCGGTGAAATCGAGGAAATTACCCTGACGCAGGTGGAAAACGCTGCACAGGGCAGCCTGATTCGCACACTGATCGTGTCCGGTACGCTGCTCACCGTGCTGGGCGCAGTCTCGCTCGGCCTGCTGCGCGACGGTATCCAGAGCTGGATGCCCACCTACCTTGACGAGTGCTTCTCGCTCGGCGCGTCGCTGTCGGTCGCACTGTCCATCGTGCTGCCCGTCTTTAACCTCATTGGCGTCTATCTGTCCAAATGGATTGCCGGTCGCTTCATTCGCAACGAGCTCGCCGGTACGGCCTGCTTTATGGCGGTCGCCGGCGGTGCGCTGGCCGTCCTGTGCCTGACCGGTATGGACAACGCCTTCGTCTCGCTCGCCCTGATGACTCTGTCCTCCACCGCTCTGGTCGGCGCAAACCTCATGATTATCAACCTCATGCCCATCCACTTCGGCGCAATTGGCCGCGCATCCTCGGTCACCGGCATCTTCAACAGTGCCTGCTACCTCGGCTCGGCGCTGTCCTCCTACGGCATCGGCTTCTTCTCCGAGCGCTGGGGCTGGACGGCTGCCATGGCCTTCTTGCTGGTGTTCGCCGTCATCACCCTGCTGACCTCGCTCTCCGGCATCCGCCGCTGGGGAAAATATCGCCGCAATATCTGATCTGTCTCGTAAATTTTACCCAGATTTGCTTGATTTCTATGCGCCTTCCCTGCATAATAGAATCTGGAGACATGTATCTCAAAAAGATTAAGATATAAGATAAGGAGTACCTATCCATGACCGAACCGTTTGAATCGCTCGAAGAACTGCGACAGAAAAAAGGCTTCATCTGCGACATGGACGGCGTGATCTATCACGGCAACCGTCTGCTGCCCGGTGTCAAGGAATTTGTAGACTGGCTGAACCGCGAAGGCAAAAGCTTCCTGTTCCTGACAAACTCCAGCGAGCGCTCTCCCCGTGAATTGCAGCAGAAACTTGCACGCATGGGTCTGGACGTCAGCGAAGACCACTTCTACACCAGCGCTCTGGCAACCGCTGCCTTCCTCAAAAACCAGTCGCCCGGCTGTACGGCTTACGTCATCGGTGCGCCCGGCCTGCTCAATGCACTCTATGATGCGGGTATCACCATGAACGACGTTGACCCCGACTACGTCATCGCAGGCGAAACCACCGGCTATAACTACGAAACCATACTCAAGGCCGTCGGCTACATCCAGCGCGGCGCACGCCTGATCGCAACCAACTCCGACCTCACCGGCCCCTCAGAACGCGGTATCATCCCCGCTTGCCGTGCGCTGGTCGCTCCCATCGAGCTCGCAACCGGTAAGCAGGCTTACTACGTCGGTAAACCCAATCCCCTCATGATGCGCACCGGCCTGCGCCTGCTCGGCGTGCACTCCAATGAGGCTGCTATGATCGGTGACCGCATGGATACCGATATCGTTGCAGGCGTGGAAACTGGCCTGGATACCGTCCTGGTTCTGTCCGGCTGCACCACCCGCGAGGAAGTGGAGAATTACGCTTACCGCCCGCGTCATATCCTCAGCGGCGTCGGTGAAATTCCCGGCTAACCACCCCGCCCGCAGGCGAATTGAAGCTTTCGCTCAAGCCTTTCTCGAACCTTGCGGAATCCGAAAAGGCCCCTGTGGGGCGTTTTCCCGCAAGGCTGTGGCCGACTCGTTCGGCCAAGGCCCTAACACGCGGGCACCGTTGCCCTGAGTCGGACTCCGCAGAGTCCGAAATCCCCTTTTGAAACCCGGTGTCCGCCCCGGGTTTCAACCAAAAATAATTAAAAGCGCCGCCCGCAGGCGGCAAGACTCCCCCGCGCACTTAGTGCGCTCATAAAAACAGACTGTCTACTTTGACAGTCTGTTTTTTTCTCTTACTTTCCCTCATTCCTCCCCGTCACACTTCCCCCACCTGCCTCGTCTCTATTACAGAAAGGAGGGAGACCTTTATGCTCTGGAAATCACCCGATGAGGCCGATGCCTTTGTCGCACGCTACGCCGATACCATCCTGCGCCTTGCAATGACCTATTCCCTGTCCCGCGCCGATGCGCAGGATATCTGCCAGGATGTCTTCTGCCGTTTGCTGCAATCCGACCTCAACTTCGACTCACCCGCCGCCGAACGCGCTTACGTCTTGCGCAGTACGATCAACGCCTGCAAAGACCTGCTCAAAAGCGCATGGCGGCGCAAGCACACCGCCCTCGACCACGCTTCCCACATCGCCGCACCCGCGTCTCCCGACCCGGACGATACCCTGTTGCGCACCGTGCAGGCACTGTCGCTGCGGGATCGGGAAGTCATCCACCTGTATTATTACGAGGGCTACGACACAAATGAGATCGCCGACCTCATCGGCATCTCTCCCGCTGCGGTGCGCAAACGCCTGAGCCGCGCACGGGATAACCTCAAACACGAATTGGAGGGATACGGCTATGAAACGCTATACTGACGCCATGAACGAGGTAGGGTTCACCTCAGAGGAAAAGCAGGAACTGTCTGCCAGACTGCGGCAGGCCGCGCAGTCTGCACCCCAGCATACACGCAAACCCAAACGACACCGCGTGCGCAGAGCGGTCTGCGGTGCGCTCGCGGCAGCACTCGCCGTTACCATGCTCACCGCTGCTGCCGTTCCGGCCTTTGGAGATACGCTGCGGGCGTTCTTTGGGATGCCGGTTCAGTCCTACCCCGTCGGGAAATCGGTCACCCAGCAGGGCTGGACGTTCACCGTTACCGACTGTCTGGCCGACTCGGTCACGCTCTATGTCGCGCTCGATGCCCAAGCACCCGAGGGCACAGTCGTTGACCCGGAGGATGCACCCGAGCTGAATTTCGACTGGGAGTTTTTCACTTCCGATCACACGCCGCACAACACGTTCAGCAGCTACAAGGCCGAATTTGTGCCCGAGCAATACCAAGGCGACAACCATTTACCCTTTGTCATCACGGCAACGATGGGCAGTCTAGAAGACGGCATGACCTTCGATCTGACCATCTGGGACATTGAAACTTCCGAAAAATCGCTGTTCCGTGCTAACAACTGGACAACTGAAACCTATGAACCGGTACAAATCACCCGCATTCCCATCGAAATTACGTCCACGATTGCGCTTGCAGACGATTCGGCTGTGGATATTTATGGCAGAACGGCAACGCTGACCGATCTGTCCATTTCTCCCTTGGCGGTGACTGTCCGGGTGGAAGGCGGTTCGTGTTATAATCACGGCTGGGTAGTTCCGACGCACCCTGAATATCTGTTGCCTTCTGCGCGTCCGCTGATTGCGCAAGGTACGCTGGAAAACACGACTTGTGACTGCGATTTTGACCTGCATTTGAAGTACAAGGATGGTCGTATGATATTTATTGGGCCGAGCTACAACGACGATTATCAGCCGGACAAGTCCATCGTTTCCAGCTGGCGTGCGGGCACATCGTGCGAAGATGGGGTTGACGCTAAAACCCGGCAGCCCAACGGTAAAGATACGTATGTTTCGACCAATGTACGTTTTGCGGTGCCGCAAGATTTAGACCAGATTGAGTCGGTGATTGTTTGCGGGAAGGAGTACAAGTTACGTTAAGTAAGTTTCGTTAAGTTTTGGGGAAAACCAATCCGGCAGGTTGGTTTTCATGAGCGCGCTGAGCGCGCGGATAAAAAAAGACCGTCCATTCGGACGGTCTTTTGATTTGTTTTATTTAATTGAAACCCGGGTCGGACACCGGGTTTCAAGAGTGGATTTCGGACTCTGCGGAGTCCGACTCAGGGCTCTGCCCTGAGAACCCGCAAGCCTTTCGAGAAAGGCTTGAGCGAAAGCTTCATAATTCTGGCTTACAGCAGATCCTTGCGCTTCATGTAAATCCATGCGCCGATACAGCCGCAGATCGAGATCACGACCGGTACCCACCACCAATAAGCAAACGGCAGATCATTTCCGGTAATATTCATACCATAGAAACCGAAGATAATATTCGGAATGGTCATGATAATGGTGATAACGGTCAGAACCTTCATGATAATATTCAGGTTATTGGACACGACCGAGGCGTAAGCATCCATGGTACCCGCCAAAATGCTCGAGTAGATGCCCGCCATCTCGATTGCCTGACGAATCTCAATGAGCGCGTCCTCGAGCAGGTCGCGGTCGTCCTCATAGAGCTTCAGAATGCGTCCGCGCAGCATCTTCTCCATCGTCACTTCGTTGCCTTTCAGGGATGCAGAGAAGTAAACGAGCGATTTAGACAGGCCGAGCAACTGAATGAGCTCCTCATTCTTGAGCGAGTCGTACAGTCTGCGCTCGATCTTTGTAAAGTCGCGCTCGATCATACGCAGGTTGCGCAGGAATAAACCGGCGACGCGCAGCAGAATCTGCAAGACAAATCGGGTGCGCATGGCCGTGTGGATGTCGCGTACCTTATTCTGTGCGATGCCGCGCAGAACGGTGGTGTCCTGCAAGCACACGGTAATGACCGTATTGGGCAGGACAATGATGCCCATAGGCAGGGTGCCGAAGATCTTAGACTCATCCTGCTCCACGTTGCTCTCTTCCAGCGTCGGAATGTCAACGATGAGCAGGGTCTGGTCTTCCTCAAGCTCGACACGGGAGCTCTCTTCCGGGTCAAGCGCAGCGCGCAGGAAGTCTTCCTCGACGCCGGTTGTCGCCAAGACGTGAGCGATCTCCTCGCTCGTCGGGCGCACCAGATTCACCCAACATCCCGGCTCAAATTCGTACAGCGGACTCAGCAAACGTGCGTCCGACTTAAAGTATTCGATCATAGAGTAACCGCCTTTCCGCGGTGGTCACTCCATGTGCTTCGGATGTGACGCACCGCAAACCATATTCTGATTCCGTTTTCGACTCGGTTCAGGGCTCACGGGCCCATCACATCCTTTCATTTCTTTGGTCTCGTGCGGCAAAAACAGCCCTCTTTATAGGGGGGCTGTTTTTTATATGCACTGCGAAAAGTGTTCTTAGTTATTGTGATTGAAGATATCGATGATTGCCTTGAATGCGTCGTCCTCGATATCCGACTGGGTGGGCTGCTGAGGCTGCTGTGCAGTCTGCTGCTGTGCAGTCTGCTGCTGCGCACGGAAGGGAGACTGGAATGCAGTCTGCTGCTGTGCACCGCTGTTCGGCGCCGGAGCTGCACCCTCGCGGATGGGCGGAACGATGCTGCCGTCAACACCCTTTGCAGACTCGGGAACGGTGTCAAAACCGGTTGCGATAACAACAACGCGCAGCTCGTCGTCCAGTTCCTCGTCGATGGATGCACCGAAGATGATGTGTGCGTCCGGATGTGCAGCTGCCTGTACCATGCCTGCTGCGGTCTCGATCTCCTCGAGGCCGATGTCGGACGAACCGCTGATGGACAGGATGATACCGCGTGCGTTGTCGATCGAGGTCTCAAGCAGCGGGCTGGAGATAGCCATCTGCGCTGCCTCGGTTGCCTTGTCCTTGCCGGTTGCAGCGCCCGTACCGATGTGTGCAAAGCCTGCGTCCTTCATGACCGAGGTAACATCTGCGAAGTCCAGGTTGATGAAGCCCGGAACGGTGATGAGCTCGGAGATATTTGCAACTGCCTGACGCAGTACGTCGTCTGCGATGGCGAATGCGTTCTTGAAGGTGATCTTCTGCTCAGAAACGAACTTGAGGCGCTCGTTCGGGATGATGACGAGGGAGTCTACGTTCTCGCGCATGTTCTCGATGCCGTAGAGCGCCTGATCGAGACGCTTCTTGCCCTCGAATGCGAACGGACGGGTGACGACACCAATGGTCAGCATACCCATAGAGCGTGCGATCTCTGCAACGACCGGAGCTGCGCCCGTGCCGGTGCCGCCGCCCATGCCTGCGGTGATGAAGACCATGTGAGCGCCTTCGAGTGCGGAAGCGATCTCGTCCTTGCTCTCCTCGGCAGCCTTCTGACCGCGCATCGGATCGGAGCCTGCACCCTGACCCTTGGTGATCTTCTCACCGATCTGGATCTTGGTCGGTGCGCCCGAATACTGCAGCGCCTGCTTGTCGGTGTTGATGGCGATAAACTCTACGCCCTGAATACCACTCGAGATCATGCGGTTGACTGCGTTGTTGCCGCCGCCGCCGATACCCACGACCTTGATATTGACTACATTGTCAAGTCCTGTTTCAAACTGAAAACCCATTATGCCGTCCTCCGTATGTAAATTCGCAAATTTTCGATATCTTGAAATCCTTTTGATAGGCTGTTTTCCTGAAATGGGCGCACATCCCCCATTTCTTTTCATTTTACAGCTTTTTGCGCAATTTGGCAAGATGTTGCCGGTCATTTTGCGAAAAAAACTTATTTTTCTGTCTGCCCCTCCGGATTATTCTTCCTCCGAAGAATCGCTGTCCGAGGTGTCCTGATCGCTTTCTCCCTCGGTGTCATCAGACGTGTTTTCAATATGCTGGATGGTGGCCTGTCCGCGTGCGGTTTTTTCCACCTCTCCGGCCGATAAACTGGTATTTGTGATCGCACGGTCACCGAGTGCCAGATTGATCGAACCCTTGTCCGACGGGCTGAACTGATCGCCGGTCACAAGCGCCTGCAAGATGGCGAGCTTGTGGTCGAGATTCTTGGTGTTACCCACGCACACGGCAAAGCGTTCCTCGTACAAAAACCAGATGCTGTCCAGATCCTGTAAGTTATAGAGCGTTGCCTTTCCGCCCAGACCGACCTTGTCCAGACCGTTCGCCAGCGTCTTGAGCGCTTCGAGCACGTCGGGGTCTTCGGCTGGCAGCGTCTGACCGGGTTCTGCACCCGGTGTGCGCAGGCCGAGCACCTCGGCTGCGTCCTTTGCGCCCTCCTGATCGGTGCGCTCCAGTACACGGCAGTCCTTGTCCAGCACGAACCAGCCGCCCTGCGTACTGTTGACCGCCGCAATCGGCTGCGCCTCCTTGACGGTCACGACCATGCGGCTGGGCAGGTCGCGCTCGACCGACACGCTCTCAAAGTACGGATACTGTGCAAGCAGTCGTTTCTGGCCGCGCAGGCTGTCGCAGAAGAACAGGTTGTCCCCTTGCTTGATGCCGAACGTGTTCAGCACGTCCTGCGTATCGTAGCGGGTCAGTCCCATGATCTCCAGCTGCTCGACGCGGAAAAAGGCGGTCAGCGCCAGCACGCCGCACACCAGACTGAGCAAAACCGCAATGGTCTTGGTCAGCCGTGCACGGCGCTCCTTGCGCCGCACAATCTTGCGCAGATGCTGCACGCGGTCGCGCCCGGTGCGTCCGCCGCCCAGCGGTCTCTGGGTCACGCCCTGCTTCTGCGGGGTCAGCTTCTGCGTGCCCTGCACCCTTGCGGTCATGCCACTCTGACCGCTCGGGCGCTTGGCAGCCTGTGTCCCCTGCTTTGCTTGTGTTCTCTTCCCGGACGGCTGCGCCGTCTGCGTCCTTGCGGGCGCACTCTCTGATCGGCTCGCCGTCTGTTTCTTCTGTTTGGACGCGCGTTTCGCCCGATTTTCGCCCGTTCGGCGTTCGCTCCCGGTCTGCGGCGGGGTGCGCTCGGGCACGGCAAACCGGTCAAGACCGGTCAGCTGCTCCCGCTTTTCTCCCGACTGCGCGCGCTCGTTCTCTCTCTTCGCCATACCGAACCCTCTCCCTGTCCGTCCGCGCGGGTCAGCGCAAGACCGACAGAATCTGCTGGTAGATCTTTTCGCCTGCGTCCAGCTGCGCAAGGCCTGCCGCTGCGCGGCTCATCTCTGCCCGACGGGCATCGTCCGCGAGCAGGCGCTCGGTCATCTCGAGCAGCGTCTGCGGGGTCGCGTCCTTCTCCAGCAGTACCTCGCACGCGCCTGCATGCTCGAGCGCACGCGCGTTCTTCTCCTGATGGTTCTCGGCCACGTAGGGCGAGGGCACCATGATGGACGGTTTGCCCAGCGCGCACAGCTCGCCGATGGTGGCCGCACCGGCACGGCAGATAACCAGATCGGCCGCTGCCATGTACGATGCCATATCGTAAATATATTCGGTCACTTCAATGTTGCCGCCGGTGAGCTTCGCGCCCTGCTCGCACGCCATCTTGGGCAGCCACTGAAAGGCCGCCGAGCCGGTCGCGTGGATGTGACGGAAGGTGCTGCCCTGCTTGGTCTCGAGCGCCAGCATGCCGGCCATGTGCTCGTTCATGTACTTTGCACCCATCGAGCCCCAGAACGACACAACCAGGCGGTCACTGTCCGAAAGTCTCAACTTCTGACGGGCTTTCGCACGGTCGGCAAACACGATCTCGCCGCGCACGGGCGAACCGGTCAGCTCGACTTTATCGCCGCCGCCCACCAGCTCGCGTGCCTCCTCAAAACAGATGAGCACCTTGTCAGCCTTCTTGGCCAGCATCTTGGTGGTGATACCCGGATAGGCGTTGACCTCGAGCAGGACGGTCGGAATGCCCAGCTTTTGCGCCGCCGAGACAACCGGGAACGAGGCGTAACCGCCGCAGCCGATGACCACGTCGGGCTGTGCCTTTTTGAGCAGCTTCTTTGCCGTGCCGATGGACGCCATCGCCTGACGCAGCGCGTTTACATTGTGGCCGATGGCCGACGGGCTGAACGAGCGGCGCAGGCCGGTGATCTCGATGGTGTCGAGCGGATAACCCTCGCGCGGCACCAGTCTGGACTCAATGCCCTTGCTCGTACCCGCAAAGCGCACCTCGGTATCCGGGCGCTTGCTCTCAAAATAACGTGCGATGGCCAGACCCGGTGTTACATGTCCGCCCGTGCCGCCGCCGGTAATGTACAGCTTCATAGAATTTCCTCTCCCCCTAGCCCCTTCGCTTTTCACTGGGGCGCATATAGCGTGAAATATTCAGGATAATGCCCATTTCGCCCATCTGCATGAGCAGTGCGGTGCCGCCGTAGCTGAAAAACGGCAGCGATGCGCCGGTAACCGGGAACAGACCGGTGACAACCCAGAGGTTTACCAGCGTCTGAATGGCAAGCTTGGTGGCGATACCGGTCGCGATCAGGCAGCCCATCTTGTCGGGCGCGTGGAAGGCGATGTAGTAGCACCGATAAATCAGAAAGGCGAACAGCACAAGCACCAGAAGTGCACCGATAAAGCCCATCTCCTCGCACCAGGCCGAGAAAATAAAGTCGTTCTGCGGCTCGGGCAAGTAAAGGTGCTTCTGTCTGCCCTGTCCGAGGCCCAGTCCCCAGAATCCGCCCGAACCGATGGCAATCTGGCTGTTGCCGCCCTGCCAGCCGTCGTGCTTGAACAGCTCTTCGGTGGCGAAGGGGTTGAGCCAAGCCTCGATACGCGCGCTTGCATAGCCCTGAGTCGTGATGTACCACGTACCGGCTGCGCCCACGACGATGCCGATCGGGATAAAGTACCAGATCTTCATACCCGACACGATCAGGATAGCCAGACCGATGCCGAAAATAATGATGGTCGCAGACAGGTGCGGCTCGAGGTACAGCAGTCCGGCGATCAGCGCCAGCGCGCCGAAGAACGGCAGGTCGCCGCGAATCTGGCGTATACGGTCGCCGTAGCGCACCGCATAGTACGAGAACGAAATGATGACCGCGTCCTTCATCAGCTCGGACGGCTGGAACTCGCCCAGAACGGGCAGCTCAATCCACCGCTTCGCGCCGTTGTGATCGACACCGACCAGCGGTACCAACACCAAGAGCGCGATACAGAAGATGAACAGCGGTTTTTGAAAGCGCAGATAGACATGATAGTCGATCCCCGAGATGACCAGCATGGCGACAAAGCCGACCAGAACATACAGGCCCTGTCGTCTGATAAACCAAGTGCCGTCGTTAAACTTGCTGATGGCTGCCGGATAGCTGGCCGAAAACAGCGCGATCAGACCGACCACCAGCAGCAGTACAATACCGATCAGCGCACGCGTGTCCAGGCGGTGCGCCTTGGGCGCGGCGTGCTTGGGTGCGGCCTGCTTTTCGCGCCGCATCCGCATGGGCATGCCGCCTGATGTTGGATTTGCGTTCATCCAGGGCTCCTTTCCAGCGGGAAGGCCGTTACGCTACCAGCATCCAGGACAGGATACACATAACAACCGTAATACCCGCAAACACGAATACAATCTTTTTCTCACCCCAGCCGCACATCTCAAAGTGGTGATGGATGGGCGCCATCTTGAACAGGCGCTTGCCGTGGGTGGCCTTGAAGTAGGTCACCTGCAGCACCACAGAGACGGTCTCGATGAGGTAGATGAGGCCGACCGGGATGAGCAGCAGCGGCTGACCGGCTGCAAACGCTAGACCAGCGACCGCACCGCCCAAAAACAGCGAGCCGGTGTCACCCATAAAGACCTTGGCCGGGTTAAAGTTATAAATAAGGAAGGCGCACAGGGCACCGATCAGCGCACCCGCGAACACGGTCGCGCCTAGGTTGCCCACGGCGTAGTTGAGTGCCGTAAAGAACACCGCAACCGGCAAAGTAACGCCTGCTGCCAGGCCGTCGATGCCGTCGGTCAGGTTGACCGCGTTGTTCTCTGCCACGATGGCGAAGACCGCGAAGATCAGATAGACAATCCACGGCAGGGTCAGCGTGATGCCGGTGCCCGGAATGGGCAGGTACACACCGCCGTTTTCGGCCATCGGCAGATCGCCTGCCAGATGCAGGAGCGATACAAAGACCGCTGCGACCACGATCTGCAGCAGCAGTTTCTGCTTGGGCGTCAGGCCGGCGTTTTCCTTCTTCTTGATCTTGGCCCAGTCATCGACAAAGCCGACGCAGCCGTAAGCCACAGCCAGCAGCCAGACCGAGAAAAAGCTGCCCACACCCACGCTGCCGCCGGTGAACACACCGAGCGCAGCGGCGGTCACGAGCATGGCCACCGTAATACCGATCATGAACATAAAGCCGCCCATGGTCGGGGTGTACTGCTTATTCATGTGCCACTTCGGGCCGATTTCCAGAATCTTCTGGCCGAATTTCTGCTTTTGCAGCCAGCGAATGACCGGCTTGCCGATGACGGCCGTCACCACAAAGGCGACAATCGCCGCGAGCAGGATGGTTTTCATGATTCAACTTCCTCCCCCAGGAACAGTTTCAAAGCATTTTCCATTTTCATCGCACGGCTGCCCTTGAACAACAGTGCATCCCCCGGCTGTGCCGCCGCGCGCAGCGCCTCAGCCAGCGCTTCGTGCGTGTCAAAGCACGCGATGCGTGCCGCGTCCATACCGGCCTCGACCGCGCCCTCTTTGAGGTACGCGGTGTCCGGGCCGTAGGCAAACAGGTAGTCGGCGTACTGTGCTGCTGCCCGTCCGGCTCTGCGATGGCCGTCGGGTGCGTAGTCGCCCAGCTCACCCATGCAGCCGAGCACGGCAAAGCGGCGCTCGCCCGCCATCTCACCGAGCACGCGCAGTGCGGCTTCCATCGAGTCCGGGCTTGCGTTGTAGCAGTCCTGATAGATGGCAAAGCCGTTCTTCTCATAGCGCTGCTCACGCATGCCGACCGGACGATAAGCCGCAAGGCCTGCCGCCATGTCGTCGCCGTCCAGACCGAGCAGCCAACCGCAGGCAGCAGCCGCCAGTGCGTTGCCCACGTTGTGGGTGCCCTGAGACGCGACCTCGACCGTCTTTCTGCCCTCCGGCCAGATGAGCGTGAAGCGCAGCGTACCGTCGGTGCACGAGATATCCTCGGCGCGGAACTCACAGTCGGGATTGTTCTGTCCGAACCACACGATGCGGCCGAACAGGCGGTCTTTCTGCTCCCACAAGAGCGGCTCGTCGCCGTTTAACACCGCGATGCCGCCGCGTGCGGCCAATCCCTCGAGAATTTCCATCTTTGCACGGCAAATGCCCTCACGCGAGCCCAAAAACTCAATGTGAGAGGTGCCGATCATGGTGATGACCGCGATATTGGGCTGGCCGCAGGCCGCCATCGCCGCGATCTCGCCAAAAGCCGACATGCCCATCTCAAAGACCGCAGCCTCGGTGTTTTCGTCCATCTCGAGCGCGGTCAGCGGCATACCGATGGTGTTATTCAGGTTCCCCTGGGTCTTGAGCGTGTCGTATCGCTCGGACAGCACCGATGCGATCATCTCCTTGGTGGTCGTCTTGCCCACCGAGCCGGTGACCGCGACAACCGGGCAGTCAAACTGCGCCCGGTATCCGCCCGCGAGGTCGAGCAGACCCTGACGGGTATCCTCGACGTAAAGTGCGGGAATCGAATAGGTTTCGTCCTTGCGGTGGGTCAGAACTGCGGCGGCACCGCGCTCGATGGCCTGACCAATAAAGTCATGTCCGTCGAACCGCTCGCCCTTGATCGCAACGAACAGGCTCCCCGGGCCTGCCTCGCGCGCGTCACGCACAACGCTTGTGATGACCGGGTCGGCCGTGCATGTGCCGCCCGTCCAGGCCGCAGCCTCTGACAGGGTAAATTGCTGCATCTCTTTCTATGCCCCTTTTTGTTCTTTTTATCGGCAAAACCGTTTTATACGTTCTTTTCCTTGAAATAATCTGCCACGATCTCGCGCTCGTCCATGTGGTGCTTGACGTGGTCGATCTCCTGATAGGTCTCGTGACCCTTGCCCATGAGCACGATCACGTCGTCCTTCTGGGCGATGTCCAGCGCGTGATAAATGGCCGCGCGGCGGTCACAGATCACATCCACCGGCACCTTGGCATCCTTCATACCGGCTACGATGTCCTCGATGATGGTCTCGGGCTGCTCGGTACGCGGGTTATCCGAGGTGACGATGCAGTAGTCGGACAGCTCGGCTGCCAGATGACCCATGATCGGGCGCTTGGTGCGGTCACGGTCGCCGCCGCAGCCAAACAGCGCGATCACTCTGCCCTTGGCAAAGCCGCGCACGGTGCGCAGGATGTTGGACACGCCGTCGGGTGCGTGGGCGTAGTCGATGAGCACGGTATAATCGGTGTCGGTCGGTACGACCTCGGCACGACCCTTGACGCCGTGCGCGGTGCCCAGTGCGCGAGCTGCATGCTCGAGCGGTACGCCCAGAGCGACGCACACGCCCAGCGCTGCCAGCGCGTTCTCGACCGAGAAGTGACCGGGAATGCCCAGCGATACGCGGGCAATCGCGTCGCGAGTGGCTGCGACGAAGGACACGCCCGACGCGCCCAGCTCGATATTCTTAGCCGACAGGTCGGCAGCGTCCTTGTCTGCCGAGAAGGTCAGGCAGGGGCACTCAGCGTCCGCGAGCATCTTGTCTGCAACCGGGTCGTCGAGATTGATGACGCCCTTGTCGGAAATCGTGAACAGCTTGGCCTTGGCCTCGCGGTAAGCCTCCATGGTCTTATGGAAGTCCAGATGATCCTGAGTCAGGTTGGTGAACGCGCCGACGGCGAAGCGCACGCCGCGCACGCGGTCGAGTACCAGCGAGTGCGACGAGACTTCCATGACGCAGTGCGTGCAGCCAGCCTCGGCCATGCGTGCAAACAGTGCCTGCAACTCGTAGGACTCGGGCGTGGTGCGCTCGGTCGGGATGACCTCGTCGCCGATCATGTTCTGATTGGTGCCGATGAGGCCAACCTTATGCCCCTCGGCTTCCAGAATGTGTTTAATCAGTGTGGTGGTCGTGGTCTTGCCGTTGGTACCGGTCACGCCGACCATGGTGAGCTTGCGCGAGGGATGGTCAAAGCGGTTGCCCGCGATGTCGGCCAGTGCGGCTCTGGCATCGGGAACGATGACCGCCGGGATGCCCTTGCCTGCCTGCTCGCACACGACTGCGACCGCGCCCTTCTTGAGGGCCATGCCGATATAGGCATGGCCGTCGGTGGCGAAGCCGCGCACGGCGACGAACAGATCACCCGGCTGGACGGCGCGCGAGTCATAGCGCACCTCGCGGATGTCGATATCCAGATCGACCGCAGTGTAGGTGAACGGGATATCCTTCAGTAAATCTCTCAGTTTCATAGAGAACCTCATTTCTTATACTTAGCGGTCGTTTACGCCCTCGGTGTTGGAGAACTCGACCTCGATGACCGTGCCGACCGACACCTTGGTGCCCGCGGCAGGATTCTGCTTGATGGCAGTGGTCTGCCAGTTGTATTTGCTCGACGCTACGCCCGTGCGGCGCAGGTACAGGTTATTGTTCTTGAGAACGGCCTCGACTTCCTCGGGTGCGCGGCCAACCAGATTGGGCACGGTGACCGGCTCGGTGGTCTTGGTGCGGTCGCCCAGATAAATGATCATCTGGCTGTCAACCGGTACCTTCTGACCGGCACTCGGCACCTGATCGCTGACCGTATCGCCCTCACCCAGGAATCGATAGGTCAGACCGGCGCTCTCGGCTGCCGCAGCTGCCTCATCCTTGGTCATATCGATGATGCGCGGCGTGCTGACCTCGCGGCGGTCGGCCTCGGTCTCGTCGTATACCGGCTCAACGCCGATGTACGGCAGAACGTCATTCATAACACGGCCGACAACCGGTGCGGCAATCGCACCGCCGCCGTGGGTTGCCTCATAGGGCAGGTCGGAAATGATGACCAGAACGGCGATCTGCGGGTCGTCCATGGGCGCGACACCGATAAAGGATGCGGTAAAGCGCTGATCCTCGGTCGGGGTACCCGGCAGGGATAGCTCGGACGTTGCGGTCTTACCACCGATGCGGTAGCCTGCAACGTAAGCGTTCTGACCGGTGCCCTGCGAGACGACCTTTTCCATGGCCTCGCGCATGTATGCCGAGGTGTCAGCCGAGATGACCTGACGCTTGACCTCGGTCTCGATGGACTGTTTGACCGTGCCGTCGGCGTTCAGAATCTCCTTGACCACATGCGGGGTCTTGAGCTTGCCGTCGTCGACAATGGCGCAGACGGTGGACAGCATCTGAATGGGAGAAACCTTAAAGCGCTGACCGAAAGACGCGGTCATCAGGGTACTCTTGGTCTTTTGCAGGGACTCCAAGGTGTGCATATCAATGCCCTCGATGGAGTCACGTTCACCCGGCAGGTCGATGCCGGTACGATTGAGCAGGCCGAACGCGTCAAAGTACTCATAGAACGAATCCGCGCCCAGCTGCGACACAATCTGCATCATAGCGACGTTGCACGAGTTCATGAGTGCTTCGGTCAGGGTCTGCTGGCCGTGGCCTCCGCGTTTATGGCAGTTGATGACGGTCTCGGAGTCGACGCGCAGCGAACCGCCGCAGAAGAATGTGCTGTTGGAGTTTACCGCCTGTTCCTCATAAGCCGAGGCGACGGTGAGCAGCTTAAAGACCGAACCGGGCTCATACATGTCGGTAACCGGCTTGATCTTCCACATGTCGCTCAGCGCGGTGACACGCAGATCGTCCAGAATGCTGATATATTCTTTATTATTTGCGATGCTCTCGCTCAGGTTGTTGACACCACCCGACTTGAACCACTCGTCCGAGGGCAGATTGTTCGCGTCCATGCCCTTTTCGGTCAGTGTCTCCACCAGATCGGACTTCATGGTCGCAATCTGCTGCTCATTGTTGATGATACGCGGGGTATTGGGGTCGAAATCAGGCAGTTCGGCCAGCGCCAGAATGTCGCCGGTCTTGACGTCCATAACGATGCCCGATACGCCGCCGCGTGCCTGCGGGTTGTCGGTCAGTGCGGTTTCCAGCTGCTTTTCCAGCATTTCCTGAATGGTCGAGTCGATGGTCAGCACGATGGAATTGCCGTCCTGTGCCGGGACATACTGCTCGGCCTCGACCGGCAGATTGCCGCCCGCCGAGTTTGCCGCGCGTACGACACGGCCGGACGAACCGGCAAGCTCGCTCTCGTACTGAAGCTCGATGCCCGACTGACCGGTCGGGGTTTCGCTCTCGTTCATAAAGCCGATGACCTGAGAGGCAAACGAACCCATCGGGTAATACCGGCGATAGTCGTCGACAAAGCCAATCAGGCCGCTGTAAACGAATGCCTCGTCCGAGTATGTACCCTGTCCGTCGTTGGCCTCGATGCGCTTGGTGTCCTCGTCATAGGCCGTCTTTGCCTCGCTGATCTTGGCGCGCAGCTGGTCTGCGACCTCTTTTTCCACGCCGTATGCGACACTCAGGCCGCCCTGGCTGGTTTTCTGTGCCTTTTGCAGCACGGTATCATAGTCCACACCAAGCACATCGGACAGCAGCTGCGCGACGCGCTCCTGCTGCTCCTCTACCGAGATTTTCAGTACCTTGGTGTTGGTATTATCACTGCTCTCGAACTGACGGGGATAGATCTCGACGCGCTCGGTGCTGGCCGAGACCGCAAGTTCGGTCATGTTGCTGTCGTAAATGGTGCCGCGTTTGGGCTGTAAGATCGTGTCGCGGGTCTGGAGCGAGTTTGCCTTGGTGTTATAGTAATCGTACTGATACACCTGCATCCACAGCAGACGCACGACAACCGCGGAAAAACCGATGGTGCAGGCGACGGCAGCCAGCGCAGCCATGCGCCGCTGCATTTCCTTTCCCGGTCCTTTGATGGGCATAAGCGTGATTCCTCCGTCAAAATCAGAAAAAAGAAGGAGTCAGAAGTGTTTGACACCTCTCACTCCCGTAGTATCTATCTTATTGCGGGGCTCAGCGCAGATATTCCAAAAGAGCGGTGAAACCGCGCACGAGCGAACCGACCACGCCGCCGGTCACGGGCGCAGAGGCCGAGACCTCAATGCCGCCCTCGCCCGCCAGCTCGATATACTCGATCTGGCTGCTGTTGAGCTTCACCATACCCAGGGTATTTTCTGCGTAATCCGCAATGTACTCCGCGCTGTACTGCTGTTCGTACTTGCTCATGAGCGATACGTGTTCGCTCTCGAGCGTCTTCAGATCGGCCTCACAGGACGAAAGCTTGTGGGTCTCGACCGTCAGCAGCATTTGCGAATAGATCAGGCAAACACATACCGCCGCAACGAAAATGGCGCAGAACAGGCGCGCCGGCGTCACCAGTCGGATATGCTGCCGGATACGGGCCCCCTTTTTGGTTTTCTTCGCCTTGCGGGCATTCTGTGTCCCTTGCTTGGATGCCGGCTGTCTGCCCACCGGCTCCCGTCTCTCAGTCTGCGTCGGTTTCTTGCGTTCCGGCGCTTCAAAACGGCTGGTATCCAGCTGGTTTGGCGATGATGCGGCGTCCAGCCGATAGGCAACGCTTTCGCGGCTTGCTTTCATAACATGGACTCCTCTCGGTTTGTTGAACCCCTTCAAATCTTTTCACACACACGCAGCTTTGCGCTTCGTGCGCGGGCGTTCTCGGCCAGTTCCCCGCTGTCCGGAACGATCGGTTTGCGCGTGATAATCTTGACGCGCGGTTTCCGGCCGCATACGCAGACCGGGAAATCCTTCGGGCAGATACAGCCCTGCGCCGCCTTCTGGAAGGCGGTCTTTACAATGCGGTCTTCCAGCGAGTGGAAGGTGATGACTGCCAGACGGCCGCCCGGGGCGAGCTCGTCGATGGCCTTGTCCATCGCCTCTGCGACCGCGCCCAGTTCGTCATTGACCGCGATGCGGATGGCCTGGAAGCTGCGCTTTGCCGGATGCTGCTTTTCTCGCTTGGCCTTGGCCGGCATGGCGCTCTTGATGATGTCCACCAGTTCCAGGGTGGTCTCGATCGGCTTTTCCGCACGGCGGCGCTCGATGGCGGCCGCGATGAGCGGTGCGTAGCGCTCCTCGCCGTACTCGAAGAGAATGCGGCGGATGTCCTCGCGGCTCCAGGTGTTGACCACGTCATAGGCGGTCAGCGCCTGCTGACGATCCATGCGCATGTCGAGCGGTGCGTCCTGCATGTAGGAGAATCCGCGCTCGCCGTGGTCGAGCTGGGGCGAGGACACGCCGAGGTCAAACAGGATGCCGTCGGCCTTGTCGAAGCCCTCGCGTGCGAGCACCTCGTCGAGTTTGCGGAAATCGCTCTTGCACAGCCGCACGCGCTGGCGCACGGGTGCCAGTCTGGTCTCGGCGTTTTGCAGCGCCTCGTCGTCACGGTCGATGCACAAAAGCGTACCCGCGTCGGACAGACGGCTTGCGATGTGATAGGAATGCCCTGCACCGCCGAGCGTCGCGTCGATGTACACGCCGTCCGGCCGGATGTTCAGCGCATCCAAGCAGGGCTCAAGTAAAATGCTGATATGAAAAAATTCGTTCATGTCAAAATCCAAATTGAAGTGATACGCCGGCGGGATGAGCCGGGCGTGTGGCAGAACAGGGACGGACAGGAAGCCGCACCTATTCTTGTTTTATTATAGTCGTTTTGTTACCGAATTGCAACCCCTGCGCGCGGCTTTCCGGTGATTTTTAAGCGCGGAATGTGCCGGTTTTTCGTCTATTTTCACGATTTTTCGAATTTTCGCACATATGTTCGCAATCGTGTCTTTTCCCCTGTCCGCACGCGCCGTCGCAAAAAAGAGAAAAGGGGGGACGAAAAATCTCGTCCTCCCCCGAAAAATCTGTCTTTTAGCCGTTCTTTCCGGCTGCGCGGAACTTTGCGCGCGCCTTCTTGACCTCTTCTGCCGACAGTGCCAGCGCTTCCTCAGTGCGCTTGAGCGACTCGTCGCAGTACTCGCCCGCAGCGCGGCGCAGCTCTCGCGCCTGAATCTCGGCGTTGCCGATGATTTCCTTGGCACGCTTGCGCGCTTCCTGCATGATCTCGGTCTTGCTCAGCATCTTGCGCGCCTCTTCCTCCAGACGCTTGCGCATGGTGTCAAGCTCGCGGCGACCTTCGCTCATCATCTGGTTTTTCTGCTGTACGATCTCGGCGGCCATCTTGATATCGGCCGGGAGGGTGCTGCGCAGTTCGTCGATCAGGTCGAGCATGCGCTCGCGCTCGATGACGCACTTATCGCTCGACAGCGGGAGCGTCCAGGCTTCCTGAACCATCTCCTGGATGTTGTTAATCAGTTCTTCCAGTGCTGCTGCCATAAAGTCAGTCTTCCTTTCTCATGCGTTTGAGTACCTCGTCCACAAGCTCGGGCGAGACAAAGCCCGAGATATCGCCGCCGTGTGCGGCAATGTCCTTGACGATGGACGACGAGAGATACATATACTCGGCGCTCGTCATGAGGAACGCAGTGTCAAGGTCGGGATTGAGCTTTCGGTTGGCCAGAGCCATCTGAAACTCGGATTCAAAATCAGAGACCGCGCGCAGACCCTTTACGATGGTGCACGCGCCGCGCTGACGGGCGTATTCCGCCAGCAGGCCGCCGAACATATCCACCTCAACGTTATCGAGGTGACTGGTCACGCGGCGCAGGAACGCCTGGCGTTCCTCGGGGGTAAACATCGGCTTCTTCGTCTGGTTGTGCATGACCACGACGATAAGGCGATCAAAGAGCGCGGCTGCGCGCTCGATGACGTCCAGATGGCCGAGGGTCACCGGATCAAAGCTGCCGGGATAGATTGCAATCTTCATTTATCTGTCCCGTCTTCCTGATCGTGTGAAACGATCGTGATCTTAATGGCGCCGTAGCGGTATTCGCGGCCTTTCTTGAGGCCGGTCTCGACCGTATCTTCTGCGGCACTTTCGCATACTATTATACCAGTTTCCGACAAAATGTCAAACCTTTCTATCGCGGAAAGGGCTTCCTTCAGGATCTTGCCGCCATAGGGCGGGTCGAGAAAGATGAGATCATACTGTCCCTTGGCGCAGCGGGATACGAACGCGCCGAAGTCGCCGCCCGTGAGGCGGGCGCGGTCGGAAACGCGGCAGGCGTCGATATTCTTGCGCGCGACCGACTGGGCGGTCTTGTCGTGGTCGACGAAATCGCACGATGCCGCGCCGCGCGACAGCGCTTCAATGCCCATCTGGCCGGTGCCGGCAAACAGGTCGAGCACGCGTGCGCCGCGCACATGGTTCTGGATGATGTTAAAAATGGACTCCTTGACCCGGTCGGTCGTGGGTCTGGTGTCCATACCGGGCACCGGGGTCAGCTTTTTGCCCCGGGCTGTACCGGAAATGACTCGCATAAGGGTTCCTCCGTGTTATTTCTCTTTCTTTGCGCGTTTTTCGTAGTAATCATGCACGTTTTCGGCCACCGTTCGCGGTACGACGCGCGAAAGCTCGTCCACCGAGGCCGCGCGAATGTTCTCGATGGTGCCGAAGTGCTTCAACAGGTCGTTTCTGCGCTTTTCACCCACGCCCTCGATCTGGTCGAGCGACGAACCGCGCACCTTTTTGGCGCCGAGTGCCCGGTTGTAGGTGATGGCGAAGCGGTGCACTTCCTCCTGAATGCGTCCGATGAGGGCGAAAACCGCCGGGACGGTGGAAATGCCGAACTCCCGGCCGTCGGGTGCGACCAGTCCGCGGGTGCGGTGGTGGTCGTCCTTGACCATGCCGAAGCATGGTGTCGTGACCCCGAACTGGTCGAGCACGCGCTGCGCGGTGCGCACATGACCCAGTCCGCCGTCGATCAGAAAGGCCGACGGCAGGGGCGAGAACTTCTCGTCCCCGTCCTTCCAGCGCTGCAATCTGCGCGTGAGCATCTCGGTCATGGACGCATAGTCGTCCTGCCCCTGCGCTGCCGTCTCGATGCGGAACTTGCGGTACCTCGACCGCGCGGGCTTGGCGTCCTCAAAGACCACCATCGACCCGACGGTATCCTGTCCGGCAAAGTTCGAGATGTCGTAGGCTTCCAGAATGTGAGGCAGTTCATCCATGCCGGTCATCTGTCCGAGCAGCTCGAGCGACTTGACCCGTCGTTCCTGGCTGGTCTCCACGCGCAAAATCTCCTCGCGTGCGTTCTTCTCGGCCAGACGGATGATATCATGCCGCCGTCCGCGCTGGGGCACAGCCAGCTCGACCTTGCGCTCTGCGATGGACGACAGGAACTCACCCACCGCCTCGGACTCGTCGATCGGGCTGGACAGCAATACGGTGCGCGGCACCGCGCCGCGCAGGGCGTAATATTGCTTCAAAAATGCGCCCAGCGCCTCGCCTGCGTCGGCAGCCGTCACGCCGTCGAGCAGGGTGAACTCCTTGTCATGCAGGTCACCTGCCAGATAGTGCAGCACGACCACGCAGCCGCGGGTCTGTCCCTGCACGTACGCAACCGCGTCCAGCTCGGCGAATGCACCCGCGACGACCTTCTGCTTTTCGCCCAGTGCGCGCACGGCGCGGATGCGGTCGCGCAGCGTAGCCGCCTGCTCAAACCGCAAGTCCTCTGCCGCCTGCTCCATGCGGGCAGTCAGGTCGGCAAGCAGGGCTTTGTCGTTGCCTTCCAGCAGCGAAATGCCTTCCTGCACACGCGCCGCGTACTCTTCGGCGCTCACCTGCCCGGTACACGGTGCGATGCACCGGCCGAGGTGCAGGTTCAGACACGGCCGGTCTTTGCCAATGTCACGCGGGAACACGCGGCGGCAGGTCTTGAGTTTTAAGGTCTCGTTGATCGTGTCGATGGCGTGATAGGCCGCACGGCGGCTGGTGTAGGGGCCGAAATAGCGGTCGGCATCGTGTCCGGGCTTGGGCACGATGGAAAAAGACGGGTACGGCTTGGAGGTCGTGACCTTGATGAACGGATAGCCCTTGTCGTCCTTGAGCAGGATGTTGTACTTGGGCTGATACTTCTTAATCATCTGGTTTTCCAGCACCAGCGCCTCGAACTCGGTCTCGGTGACAATAATGTCAAAATCCCATATGTTTGAAACCATGCGGATGGTCTTGGGTGAGTGCCGGGAATCGGACTGGAAATACTGGGAAACACGGTTCTTGAGTGCCTTGGCCTTGCCGACGTAGATGACCTGTCCGTCCCGGTTCTTCATAATGTAGACACCGGGCTCAAAGGGCAGGGACAAGACCTTTGCTTTCAGTTCTTCAAAACGTTCGCTCATAGAAATCGATACCAAAGAAAATGGGCGGGGTGATACAAGAAAAGCACCGCTGACGCGGTGCTTTTGGTGCCTTTGCGGATAGGCGCTTAGTCGGAGAAATTAGAGGTAATCAGCTCAACGAGTGCGTTGACTGCTTCTTCCTCGTCCGGGCCGTCAGCGATCAGATTGATCGTAGTGCCCTTGGTGATGCCAAGAGAGAGAATACCGAGCAGGCTCTTAGCGTTTACGCGACGCTCTTCCTTCTCAACGAGGATGGTGCTCTTGAACTCATTGGCCTTCTGAATGAAAAAAGTTGCCGGTCTTGCATAAAGACCTACCTGATTGGTAACCTGTACTTCTTTCGAATACATTTCCTCATCGCTCCCTAATTCAAAGTTTAATTAAGCTCTCTTAATTCGTTTTTAAACCACTGATAAGATAATAATAGGATACCTTTTTTTTGGCTTTTCGTCAATCCTATTTTCAAAGAAAGCCTTTACTGATTTGTAGAAAATCCCGGTTTTTCGCAGGCTTTATTGAACCATTTCAACAATTTCACGCCCTTAAACGGGCATAAATGGTGTGTTTTGGTTTTTTCTATCCCATCGCGGGATTTACTTAAACTCGACAACCGTCACGCCCATTTCGCCCTCTCCGAAGACACCGTTGCGCACGGTCTTACAGAACTTATTGCGCTTTAAGTGACTCTGGATGGCAGCGCGCAGGGTGCCGGTGCCCTTGCCGTGGATGATGTGGACGGTGGGCAGTTTGCTCATGAGCGCGGACGAGATGAACTGGTCGACCTCCAAAATGGCCTCCTCAGCACACAGGCCGCGCACGTCGATTTCGCTCGGCGCTGCCTGCACGCGCAGCTCTCTGACACCGCCCTTGCCGCCTGCCGGACGGCCGGACGGCTTCTTCTCCTGCTTCTGTTTCTTGAGCGGACGCACTTCTGTCACACGGACATTCATCTTCATGATGCCCGCCTGCACCTGTACGTTTCCGTCTGCATCCGGTGCTTTGAGTACGGTCGCGGTTACACCGGACACGTTCAAAAGCTGTACTTCATCGCCCGGTTTCAAGTTCTTGACTTCATTCGGGTCAACCGTGCGCTTTTCGCGTGCCTTACCGCGCAGTTCGGTCTCGGTCTGGGTGATGATGCCGCGCAGGGTAGTCTTGGCTGCCGCCAGGTTCTGGTCGGCTGCCTTCTTCTGCGCCTGCTTCTTCATGTCCTCGAGCTCGTCAAACACGGTCTCGGCTGCCATACGCGCATCCTTGAGGATACGGTCGGCCTTGAGGCGGGCGTTCTCCAGAATGCGGTCGGTCTCGTCCTGGGTCTTGTCTCTGAGGTTTTCGGCCTTGTCACGCTCGCTCTGCGCCGCCGCTCTCAGGCGCTCGGCCTCAGCCTTATACTTCTCCAGCTGACGGCGTTCCTTTTCCAGTTCGGTCAGAACGTCCTCGAATCGGGTGTTCTCGGTCGAGATCTGTTCCTTTGCCCGCTCCAAAATGGTGGGCTGGAGTCCCAGGCGTGCGGCGATGGCGAAGGCGTTGGACTTACCCGGAATACCGGTCAGCAGGCGGTAGGTCGGGCGCAGCGTGCCCACGTCAAACTCGCACGATGCGTTCTCGACACCGTCGGTGGTCAGTGCGAAGGTTTTCAGCTCGGAATAGTGGGTAGTCGCAGCAACGCGCGCGCCCATCTGACGGGCGTAGCCGATGACCGAAACCGCAAGGGCTGCGCCCTCGATCGGGTCGGTACCCGCGCCCAGCTCGTCGAACAGCACCAGATCGCCCTTGGCGCACTTCTCCATGATGCCGACGATGGTCTTCATGTGCGACGAGAAGGTGGACAAGCTCTGTTCGATGGACTGCTCATCGCCGATATCGGCATAGACATTCTCAAAAATGCACACCTCAGACGTCTCGTTTGCCGGGATGTGCAGACCAGACTGCGCCATCAGGCACAGCAGACCCAGCGTCTTGAGCGATACCGTCTTGCCGCCGGTGTTCGGGCCGGTGATAACAAGGGTGTCATAGTCGCGTCCGATGGCGATGTCGATGGGTACAGCGGTCTTTTGATCGAGCAGCGGATGACGGGCACGGTGCAGATTGACCGCGTAGTCCTCGGTCAGGTGCGGCTCGCAAGCATTCAGCTGGAACGACAGCTTGGCGCGTGCGAAGATGAAGTCGAAGGTGCACAGCGCCTCGTAGTCCTCGCGGATGGAAGCCGAGCACTGTGCCACACCCGCCGACAGCTCGGCGAGAATGCGCTCGATCTCCTGCTGCTCGCGTCCCTCGAGTACCTTGAGCTGGTTGTTGATCTCGACGACCTGTGCCGGCTCGACGAACAGCGTCGCGCCCGAACCCGAGGTGTCGTGCACCAGACCGGGTACGTCGCCGCGGTGCTCGGCCTTGACCGGCACGACGAAACGTCCGTTTCGCTGGGTGATGATAGCTTCCTGTAAGTATTTGGCGCGCTCGCCCGAGATCATGCGTCCCAGCGTTTCGCGCACACGTCCGCCGATGCGGCGCATCTCGCGGCGGATGGACGACAGCTCAGGCGATGCGCCGTCTGCCATCTCCTCCTCGGAGACGATCGAGGTCGTAATCGACTCTTCCAGACTCCGATTGCCCGAAATGCGGTGATAAATCGGGGTTAAGGTGGTCTTTTCCTCCTGCTCGGCAAAATATGCCTGCATCAGGCGTGCCGCCTGCAAGAGCGAGGCGACGTTCAAAAGCTCGCGCATGTTGAGCACGCCGCCGACCTCGCACCGTCTGAGCGCTGCGGTCACGTCGCGGATGCCGCCCAGCGTCGGGCTGCCGTTTTTGACCATCATGTTCTTTGCATCGGTGGTCTGACGCAGATAGAGCGCCGCGTCCTCGTGGTCGGTGACCGGTCGCAGCGCCAGCGCCATCTCCCGTCCGCGTGCCGACACGGTCTGCGCCGCCAGCAGGTCGAGGACGGTAAAATATTCCAGTGTTCTAAGTGATTTTTCTCCCAATCGGTTCATGTCTTTGCTCCAAATGTAGGTGAAATCGCGCCCTCCGGTTCCAGAGAGCGGTAAAATGTAAGGCTGTCAAAGCTGCGCTCGGCGCGGCACAGCGCGTACGCCTCGCACACCTGGGCGAGCTGCACACGGGCAGGCCCGCTCAGCGCGAAGGCGTACACCCGGGGCAGCTCCTGAGTCAGGATATGCCGGATGGCCGAAAAGGTTGCCGGGATCAGCCGGACATAGCCCGGTGCACCCAGACGCTCGGCGCAGGACGCGCAGCGGCACACGCCGTCACGCGGAGAAAACCAGGGACTGTTCCCCAGCGGCTCACCGCACACCGAGCACCGGGAAAATTCCGGCTCGTAGCCGCTCTCGGCCATCAGCCGCAGCTCAAAGGCGGCCTTGACGGTCAGGCGGTCGCGCTTTTGCTCGGCCAGCGCGTGCAGGGCGTAGAGCAGCAGACGGGCTGCCGCCGGACTGTCCTCCTCGGTATCGGTCATGTGACTGGTCAGCTCGGCCAGATAGCAGCACAGAGCGTAGGTCTCCATGCTCTCGGTCACGCCCCAAAAGGACGCGATCAAATCGGCCTGCTGGAGCGTATACTTGCCGCCCCGCCCCTGATACAGCGTCAGCTCACTGTAACAGAACAGCCGCACCGCGTTCATCATCCGTCCGCCGCGCCGCCGCACGCCCTTGCACAGCACCTCAATGCGCCGTCCCTCCTCGGTCAGCACACTGATATAGCGGTCATTGTCCCCGAAATCGGTCTCCCGGATGACCAGACCTTTGCGCGTGAGATGCTCCATATCGCTCCTTGTCGTGTTCTTCATGCAGTCCCCGGTACAAAAGGTAAGCTGCCGGTTCACCTGTATGAATAAATCGATTCCAAAATTCCTGTAAATCCATGTACGCTCTCCCCTTTCGTCCCATAGCATAGCCAGCTTTGGGGCAAAGTATAAGAGGAAATATCTCGCTCATTTTCGCGAGGATTCACGCGTATCATAAATTTTCAAAACTTCGGGGCTATGCCTCGAAGTTTTACCCCGACCCCGCGCCGCAGTTCGGCGGGGATATCCGGGGGTATCGCAGGAGGTTTCTACCGGAACCTCCTGCGTATCTAGGGACGAGTCAGCGCCTTAAAATACGCCGCAGGCGTGCGCTGACGAGGTGAGCGGCCCGACTCGATTTTCGAGAGTCGGGTAAAAAATATGCCAGTGGCATATTTTTTAGCGATGGCCACTCGGGTCCCCCTATACCGGTTTTACTCGTCCTGATAACCGAAGTTTCTCATCTGGTACTGGTTATTGCGCCAGTCTTCCTTAATCTTAATCCACAGGTCAAGGTAAACCTTTGCGCCCAGATCGCGCTCCAGATCGCGGCGTGCCAGCTCGCCGATCTTCTTGAGCATCGCGCCGCCCTTGCCGATGATAATACCCTTGTGGCTGGCCTTCTCGCAGTAGATGGTCGCGTAGATGGACACCGTACCGCTCTCGCGGGTCTCCATCTTCTCGATGCCGACTGCAACACCGTGCGGTACCTCGCGGTCAAGCAGAAGCAGCATTTTTTCGCGGATGATCTCGGCTGCCATCTGGCGCTCGGGCTGGTCGGATACCATGTCCTCGGGGAAGAGCTGCGGGCCTTCGAGCGCAAACTTGTTGATCTCCTCCATCAGGATATCCAGATTCTTGCCCGTGCGTGCGGACACCGGTACGACCGCGTCAAACTCGTGGCGCGCCGCGTAGGCCGCAATGACGGCAAGCAGGTCTTCGTGCTTGACCGTGTCGGTCTTATTGATGACCAGAATGGACGGGATACCGGCCTCCTCGATCTGCGAAATGAGCTTTTCTTCGGGTGCACCGATGTTCGGGATGGGCTCGACGATAAGTGCAGCCACGTCGACTTCGGTGACGGTATCCTCGACGACCTTGACCATGTAGTCGCCCAGGCGCGAGCGCGGCTTGTGCAGGCCAGGGGTGTCCAAGAATACGTACTGGCATCCGTCCTTGTTGAGCAGGCCGGTGATGCGGGTACGGGTGGTCTGGGGCTTGTTGGACACGATGGCCACCTTGCGGCCAACCAGCTTATTGGTCAGGGTAGATTTGCCTACGTTGGGTCGTCCAACCATGGAGACAATCGCGGTTTTTGTAATTTCCATTTATCTTTTCCTTCCAAATCGAAAAATAAACCAGAGCGCACAGGGCGCTGAAAAAATCAGAACAAAAATCAGGGTGGGATGGGCGCGCAGCGCATCGAGAATGGTGTCAAGCTCGGGGATAAAAAAGAGCAAACCGATGACGGCGCACGCCACCGCGCACACGAACACGCCTGCGGCGGCAATGTCCTTTGCATCGCGCACGGCGCGGTCGTAGCCCGATGCCTTCCAGTCGCACAGGCACTCGATGGCGGTGTTCATCAGCTCCGCGCCCATCATCACGCCGAAGCACAGCGCGAGCACGGCGCACTTTACCGCCGACAGGCGGCAGAGCACGGCGAGCAGGGTCACATAGCAGGCTGCGGTCAGGTGAATGCGGAAGTTGCGCTCGGTGTGCATGCACAGCATAACGCCACGCACGGCGTACTGAAAACTCTGGCGCAGCTTGCGGATCTCTCCGCCCATCATGCGCGTACCAGACCCAATGCGGTGAGGTTCTCTTCTTCCTTGCCGCGCATCAGCAGACGGTCGTCCTCCTCCCGCTCGTGGTCATAGCCCAGCAGATGCAGCACCGAATGTACGGTCAAAAATCCGCACTCGCGCTCAGGCGAGTGGCCGAAGTCGGCGGCCTGTTCGACCGCGCGGTCATAGTTCAAAATCATATCGCCCAGCATGACCTTGTCGATCTCCGGGTCGTATTCCAGCTCTTCCTGTGCTTCGCCGTTGTAAAAATCGTACATCGGGAAGGACAACACGTCGGTCACCGCGTCCTTGTCGCGGTACTCGGCGTTCATCTGCCGGATGGTCTCGCCATCGACGATGGTCACGTCGATAAAGGCATCAAAGTCGATGCCCTCGCTCCCCAGCACCTGCTGCGCACAGCGGGTGATGAGGTCGCGCACTTCGTCCTCGTGCGCAAGCTCTACTTCGGTGGTCACGCGAATGAGATGGTTCATCTTCTCCCCTCCAGACGGCGTTGGAATTTACGCGGCGCATCGGGCTTGTCCGACCGTGCAGCGCGTACCGCACGCGCCGGGCGATCCTCGCGCACATGGCTCATCTTACGGCTCTCATAATCGGCGTACGCCTTGACGATGCGCTGTACCAGCTCGTGACGCACGACGTCCTTGTCGGTCAGATAGCACTGGGCGATGTCGGGCACATCCATGAGCACGCGGGACGCTTCCTTGAGTCCCGATGTCTTGCCGTCGGGCAGGTCGATCTGGGTCACGTCGCCCGTGATGACCGCCTTGGAGCCAAAACCGATACGGGTCAAAAACATCTTCATCTGCTCGGGCGTGGTGTTCTGCGCCTCGTCCAGGATGATAAAGGAGTCATCGAGCGTGCGTCCGCGCATGTAAGCGAGCGGCGCGACCTCGATCGAGCCCTTTTCCATGTGCTTCTGGAAATTCTCCGCGCCCATCATGTCGAACAGGCCGTCATAGAGCGGTCTGAGGTAGGGGTCGACCTTGCTTTGCAGGTCACCGGGCAGGAAGCCCAGCTTTTCGCCCGCCTCAACCGCCGGTCGGGTCAGGATAATGCGCGAGACCTGCTTGTCGCGGAATGCGGCCACGGCCGCGGCGACGGCCAGATAGGTTTTACCCGTACCGGCCGGGCCGATGCCCATGGTGATGGTGTGCGTGCGGATGGCCTCCATATACTTCTTCTGTCCGAGGGTCTTGGCCTTGATGGGCTTGCCCTTGGCGGTGATGACCAGCACGTCACGGCCCATCGTGTGCACTTCGCTCTCGCGGCCCTCGCGCGCCAGACCGATGACGTACTGCACGGTCTGGGTGCTGACCGCCTCACCGCAGCGCGCCATCTCGAGCAGCGCGGCAAAAACGCGCTCGGCGACCCCGACGGCCTCGGGGTCACCCGAAATCTTGAGCTCGGTCGCCCGACTGACCACCGATACGCCCAGTTCGCGCTCGATGAGCTTGATATTCTCGTCGAACGCGCCGAAAATGGCGATCATCAGGTCGGCCTGCTCCATCTGCATGGTTGTTTCTATCATATTCGCTGCCTTTCTGTCTTTCCAAAAAATCACCGGACGGTCAGGGGTGTTCACTCTGCCGGCTCCTCCTGCTCCTTTTCGGGCAGGGGCGTGCGGTCGATCATCTCGCAGGCGATCTGCTCCTCGCACGATGCCGTCACGCGCACGCGCACTGCGCCTGCCTCCTCCTCGATCGTCCAGCGGCTGTCCAAAATCGTTCCGTCCAGTGTCTGCGCCAGCCGGTCAAGCCAGGTCTGCGCCGCCGCGTCTCCAACCTCCTGCGCCGTGCCCGAAACCGGGACGGCATCACACTCCCGGCAGGTCTCGCGCACGAGGGAAATGGGCAGCATCAGGCGGCTTCCGATGGAAAGCCTTGTCTTTTCTATGGTTATTTTATCACAAGTATCGGTATGAATACCACTCCCTAAATACAAATTTATCCGCCGGTCGCCCAGGGTGAGCGCATATCGAGTGGTCATGCGGTCGGTCGCGCGGGATTCGGTCCACGAGAGTGGACATAGCAGGGTGACCGTGCGGCTGGTGTAGGCCATGACCCGCCCCATGCCGTGCGCGCGGTGCGCCTCGCCCCACTCGGTCGTATTGGGCACGGCTGACGAGACCAGCAGCTGCCCCTGCTCGACGGCATCCCCTGGCTGGACGAGCAGCTGCCCGCCGGTCACCGCCGTGCGGCTGATGACTCCGTCCCGCGTAGCGACCAGGCCGGTCGGTGCGGCGCGGTCGATGCGGTTAGGTGTGGGCACGGCGGCGTCCACCTCCACGCGCACCGCGTTGCCGATGCGCGTAATCGCGATGACCCCGACTTCTGGGATCTTGGTCTGAATGGCGCGGCGCGTGTCATCGGTGTCGATCTGTCCGAGCCATGCGCCCTCGTAGATACCGGTTTCGCGCAGCACGTCGCGCAGCGCACTGACCGGAATGCCGTCGGCGGCGACGATCTCGAGCACCCACACAAACTGGGTCAGCAGCACGACGACCAGCGCCAGTGCGCACACACCGCCGGTCAAAATCCAGCGCCGGCGCAGCCGCGCGACAAAAAACGGCAGACCGCGCCGTCCGATCACCCGCACCCGACAACCCGTGCGTCCCATCAGCCGCCGCAGTGCGTAAAAATCGGACAGCGACAGCGTGGTCTCGATCGTCCGGGCATCCACGCGCACGGTGTGCCACAGGCCGATCTCGCCCTGCAAGGCGACGTTCAGAAACCGTTCGATGGATGCGCCGCACACCCGGATGCGCACCTCACCCGCCGCGCCCGATACCAAACGTCCGATCATACGCTACCCCCTCCTGTGCTCCAGCCTCACTTGCTGCACCTGGCCGCGCACCGCGACCTCGGCACGCGAGAGCGCTTCGAGTGTCAAGCCCTCGCCCTCGATGCAGACCTCTCCGTCCGGGCAGTCCACCCGGATACAAGTCTGACTATATGCCCGCACGCCCCGGTGCCGCTCGATGACCAGGCGTCCGCCCTCCACTTCCACACGCGGCGCGCCCTGGACGGCCTGCCCGAGTGCGGCATACATCTCCCGCAGCCCCATCTGTGCTCGCCTCCTTTCTCCCCTTACTCTATGCAAAGCCGGTATGAACCTAGACCGCACGGCATACGATGGACAAAACCCATTTTTTCGGGGTCTGTCAGGAGGGTCACAGACATGCGCCGTTTGCTGCCATATTCCGCCGCCTTTCTCGCGGCAATTTTGTTCTGTCTGGTCGTACCGCACGCAGCCGCCGCAGCGCGCGGTGCACAGGAAGGTCTGGACGTCGCGCTTGCGACCGCCATCCCCGCGCTCTTCCCCTTCTTTGTCGCGAGCGGTCTGCTCATCCGCTCGGGCGCGGTGTCGGTGGTGGGAAAATGGTGCGCACCGCTCATTCGTCGAGTCTACGGTCTGCCCGGTGAGGCGGCAGGGCCGCTCGTGCTGGGTCTCACCGGCGGCTACCCCATCGGCGCACAGGCTGCGCGGGAGCTGTACGACGCGGGGACGCTGTCGCGGGAGGAAGCCGAGCGTCTGCTCGGATTTTGCAACAACACAGGCCCAGCCTTTCTGATCGGCGTGTGCGGTGCCGGTCTGTGCGGGTCGGTGCGCACCGGTGTGCTGCTCTACGGTATCCACATCGCATCTGCCCTGCTGACCGGTCTTGCCATGACCGCCCGGGAGTCGTCGCAGGCCATGCGGCACGCCAGCCGCGCACCCGAACCGCTTCCCTTTTCCACCTGTCTGACCCAGTCGGTGCAGCAGGCCGGACGCGCCTGCCTGTCTATCACCGCCTTCATCATGCTCTTTTCCATGCTGCGCCGGGTGCTGGAAGCCGCCGGTATTCTGGAGCACGCTGCCGTGCTGTGCACCCCGCTTTTGTGGTTCCTCGGTGCACCCGCCGACGCGGCGCAGCCGCTGCTCGTAGGCATTTTGGAGATGACGAGCGGTCTGGTCTTACTGCCCGAGGGCGCGGGTCGTGCACTTTTGCCCGCGATGAGCTTTGTGGTCGGCTTCGGCGGTCTGTCCGTCCTGTGCCAGACGGCTGCCGCTGTGAACGGATTGTCCCTGCGGCGGCTCTTTTATGGTAAGGTACTGCACGGGCTGATTGCGGCTGCTCTGACCATGATCGTCCAGGCCATTCTCCCCCATCCCACGCCGGTTTTCTCTGCCGAGCTTGCCAGTCTGCCTGCTCATCCGGCTGCCGGTCTGCTCTTTGTTTCCATTTCTATCCTGTGTGTAACTTCCTCTGGAAAAAAGCACCGAAATCGGCTATAATGAGAATACTATCCCAAATTCCCTTTGATTAGGAGGTGATGCGAAACGCTGCGCCCCAACCGTTTCCTATTCCGCCGGGACATCGAACCGCGCTGCCTGTACTGTGCCCGCGCCGTCCCGCTCGACGACGAACACGTCGCCTGCCGCAAGCGAGGTGTTGTACCCAAAGAACACACCTGCCGCGCGTTCCGCTATGATCCCCTGCGCCGTATCCCGCCCAAACCGGCGGTCATCCGCGGCCGCTTTTCCGATGAAGACTTTACGCTGGAGGAACCCGAAGAATGACTTTCCCTGCTCTCCGGCGGCACGTTGCCGCCTTTTTTGTTGTGCTCCTATGCCTTTTGACCGTGTGCCCCGGTGCGGCACAGGCCATCTCTACCCCGGATATTCAGGCTACTGCCGTCTACTTAGGTGACCCGGAAACCGGTCTGCCGCTGTACGAAAAGAACGCCGAGGAAAAACGCTACCCGGCTTCGACCACCAAAATCATGACCGCGCTCATCGTTCTGGAAAATGTGGACGACCTCGAACAAAAGGTCACGGTCACCCAGGAGGACTTTAACGGCGTGGAAGCCGACTCGTCCAAAGCCGGTTTTGTCGTGGGTGAGGAAGTTTCCATCATGGATTTGCTGTACGGCCTCATGCTGCCCTCGGGTAATGAGGCGGCCAACACCCTCGCACGTGTGGTCGCAGGCGATGTCCCGACCTTCGTTGAGAAGATGAACGCCCGTGCTACCGATCTGGGCTGCACCGGCACCCACTTTGCAAACCCCAACGGTCTGCACGATGACAACCACTACACCACCGCGCACGACCTGTTCCGTATCACACAGGAGGCCATGAAAAATGAGACCTTCTGCGATATCGTCAGCACGGCACAGAAAAACCTCGCGCCGTCCAACAAGGCTGCCGAGCATCCGAACGGCAAGAATCTGTACTTACTGACCACCAACCAGCTCATTCTGTCGCGCAACAGCCCGTACTACTACGCATACGCGACCGGCGTTAAGACCGGTCACACCAGTCAGGCTGGCTACTGTCTGGTTGCATCGGCGGAAAAGAAGGGCTCGGAGCTGATTTCGGTCATGCTCGGCTGCGAAAAGCCGCAGGGCTCGGCTCAGCCGCTCACCTACGACGAGACCAAGAAGCTGTTTGACTGGGCGTACGAAAACTATCAGTCCAAGACCCTCATCAGTCAGGGTACCGAGATTCAGGAAGTGCCCATCCGTCTGTCCACCGAGGCCAACAAACTCATGCTGGTTGCAGGCAGTGACCTGACCGCAACCGCGCCCAAGGATCTGACCGCTGCCGACTTTGAACAGTCGATCACGGTCAAGGAAGATCTGGTCGCACCGGTCACCAAGGGGGACAAGCTCGGCACGCTGTCGCTGTCCTTGAACGGCGTCACCTACGGTTCCATCGATCTGGTCGCACTCAATGACGTGTCCATGTCCGAGGTGCTCTACTATGCATACCTGCTCGAAAACTTCTTCAGCACCCCGCTGTTTAAGCTCATCCTGCTCGTCATCATCCTGCTGTTCATCCTCTATATCACCTTCTACATCATCCGCGCCCGCCGCAAGCGTCAGAAGCGTCGCCAGATGATGCGCTCCAAGTACGCTCGCATGGAGCAGTACGAGCGTCAGCAGCACAGAGACGACGACCCCAGGAGGTAAGACCATGGACGAACGCAAAGGACTGAGTGCGAAAAATATCCTCGTCATCGTCATTGTCCTCATCCTCTTTGTCGGCGGATTCTTCGTGACCAGTCATCTGACCGGCTCGGTCAAACTGAGCACGAGCGAGGATCTGACCGCCGCCTTGCAGCAGGCTGTCATGAGCGAACAGGCTCCCGAGGTCTATAAAACCGACTTGACCGACCGTTGTCTGGCTGTTCTGTTCGATGCCGGAGATCAGAAAAACGATCTGGTTCTGTTCGTCCCCGATTGGCTGTTCCCCGATCGCTGGTGCTATCTGGATGCCATGCAGAGTGAGGACGATGTTGCCGTCTATCATACCCGAGTCGGCACGGAGGACGAACCCAAAACATTGGTGGTCGTGTTCGGTCAGAGTGACCACGACGTGACCGTTACCGCTGGCGATCATCAGGAGACAATCTCCCCGGATAAAAATGGTATCGTGCTCAAACAGTTCCGCGTCGCTGGCAACGCCACCCCAGTTTTAACGGAGAACTAAACTCCCGCCCGCAGGCGACAAGCGGGTCCGGGTCTGCGACCCGGCGCGATCCAGCCGCGCAGGCTGGCCGGACTCCGCAGAGTCCGGAATCCCCCTTTGATTCCCGGTGTCCGACCCGGGAATCAACTAAAACAAAAACCAAACCGCGACCCACAGGTCGCGGAATTCCCCCAAAACAAAAGCACCGTTCTCTCGAACGGTGCTTTTCTTATGCACAAATCTCTTATCCTCTCTTCAGACGACGGCGCAGTTCCTCGACCGCCTCCTGATACCGTCCCGAACGCAAGCTCGGGTTGCCGCGCAGCATCCACTTGGACGTGCGGCGCATACGCTCGACACGCTCGGTGATGCGGCTGTCCGCCTCGCGCAGCGCGAGATGCAGCTGCAAACGACGCTCTTCCGATGCTGCCATAATGCGCTGTCTGCTCTCTTCCACCGCTGCCGCACTCTGCGCACGCATCTCCTGCGCGGCCTGCGTCAGCTGCTGGCGCGTCTTCTCGGCCTGCGCGGTCAGCTGCTCGCGCAGCGCGTCGGCCTCGGCACGCATCTTGTCCACTTCCTCGAGCAGCTTGGCAATGCCCAGTGCGGTCTTGACCGAGCTGACAACGTCGGTGACAAAGTATACCGATACCACACAGCCGATCAGGGCTGTCATAAAAGGCGACAAGTGCTCTAACAGATCTTCTACAGGTTTATGGATGAAGTACGGCAGAATCACCGATAACGCACCCCACGCAAGCGAGGATTGCAGGCAGATACGTCCCTGGAACTGGAAACGATGCTCGGAATAGTCCCAATACCGTACCTTAAACAGCGATTCCATAATGACACCAACCACATATTCAAATGCAGTCGCGACGATCATGCCGGTGAAAAACATTGCGACCGGGTGACCGTCAAGCGGTAATGCCACATGCAGCAGCAGGACAGCGCCGAAGCCGTAAATGGGCAGCATGGGGCCGCGCAGGAAGCCGCGGTTAACCGGTCTGCGCTGCTGAACCGACACGACGGTCGATTCAAACATCCATCCCAGGACGCAATAGACATAGAACACCAGCAGCCACTGGAACGGGGTGTAATCGTACATAAAATGTTTCCTCTCAGATTCGGCGGCCCTTGCCGCCTTTTCTCTCACTATATTCCTTTTTGTGCGGTCTGGCAAGGGGTTTGGCGGTTTTGTCCCCGGATTGTCATGAAAGGGGGTGGCGCGCGAGGGACGGCACGCGCTGTTTGTTTCCTCTATGTACAAAGTTTTGTCGGTATATTTGTAGAAAAAGCAAATTGTTATCTATATTAAGCTATGTTATATTTACTTACATAAAATCTGGATTCTGCAAATATTCCATAATTTGCCACGATACGCGAGGTATTTGATATGAAAACAAAGTCTTTTTGGGGCGCTCTCCTGATTGTCTTCCTGCTGTGCGTCGGCATCTTTATCGCGTCCACGCGCTCGCATCTCGCAGACCCGGAAACCCAGACCGAGACCTGCAATCTCGATTTTTCCCCTTCGACTTACACGACAAATGAATATGATGCGCTGAAAATGCAGCAGTGGTACGCCCGCACGGTTCTGAATAAGCCTTCTTCAACGCAGGCAGAGATCAAACAGGCACGCGAAATCCTTGCAATCGATCCGGTAAAGCATTTTTATGATCTTCAGGCCAAAGGAGAAGAGGAGCTTGCCGCACTGGGCTATCCTGCTTATCAAATCCAGGCAATTATGTCGTTTGACGGCAGCGAAGAAGCCATTTATCGGGCTTGTGCGTCGCTCTCGACCCATCTTTTGATTCTAAACCACGATAAATACTCCGATGACACGCGCACATTAGAGGCAAAGTGCATATTCTCTTGGAACGGTATGCCTTCCATACGACAGACCGACCTCATCGCGCTGTCATCCGACCGGTTTTTCTATGTGGAAGGCACAGGGTCGAGCACAATATATTACGCCGCGGATGTTGGTACCGAGCGGTTGACCGTGCATCCAGATGTGAAAAAAATCACCTCCGGGAACGGTCGTGCGGCTGGAATCAATCTGTCCATGCAGGAAGTGTCCGGTCGTGTCAGTTATCATCCGGTCTGCGGTTCCATCACCGTCAAGTTCAGCAGTCGGGATTTCCGGCAAACGTGCATTCAGGGCGCATATGTGCACGCGATGCTTCCGGCAGATGTTGACCCGGTTGCAACACTTCCTTTGAATCTGATCGGTACGTTTACGCGGCTGGATGTATGGGGCAAATTCACGGACATGCGGCTGGAAAGTCTGGTGGTGGACATTATATGATGCTATGGGATAGGGAAATGAAAAAAAAGACGACCTTCGGGTCGTCTTTTTTGATGAGCGCGCCTGGCGCGCAGGGAATTTCGCGCTCTGCGGAGCGCGATTGTTTTTTTGTTTTAGTTGAAACCCGGGTCGGACACCGGGTTTCAAGAGGGAATTTCGGACTCTGCGGAGTCCGACTCAGGGCTCTGCCCTGAGAACCCGCAAACCTTTGAAAAGGTTTGATCCAAACTTCAATAGGGGTGCGGTGGTTTAACTGTTCCCAAAATGTATCCTATTTCGCGGGCAAATATGCTATAATGAATCTATCCATGGACAGCCCCTATGTCCATGATCTTTTAAGGAGGATTGTTTTCTATGCAGAATTTTACATACTGTGCGCCCACCAAGGTCATTTTCGGTCGTGGTGTTGAATCCCAGATCGGTACCGAGCTGCGTGAGCTGGGTGCAACCCGTGTTCTCGTTCACTTTGGCGGCGGTTCGGTGAAGAAAACCGGTCTTTTGGACAAGGTCATCGCTTCTCTGACCGAGGCCGGTCTGTCCTATGTCGAGTTCGGTGGCGTTGAGCCCAACCCCAAGTTATCCTTTATTCACAAGGGCATTGAGCTTGGCCGTGCGGAAAAGGTTGACTTTATCTTAGCGGTCGGCGGCGGCAGTGTTATTGACTCGGCCAAGGCCATCGGTGTTGGACTTGTGACCGGCAACGACCCGTGGCAGTATGCGTCCACCGGCACCCATCCCGAGCGCAACGAAGTGTTCCCGGTTGGTGTGGTTCTGACCATCTCGGCAGCTGGCAGTGAGATGTCGAACTCTGACGTTATTACCAACGATCTCATTACCCCCTGGGTCAAGCAGGGCATCACCTCCGAGACCGTTCGTCCGCTGGTTGCATTCCTGAACCCGGAAAACACCTTTACGGTATCCAAGTTCCAGACTGGCTGCGGCATCGTTGATATTATGATGCACACGCTCGAACGCTACGTGACCGGTCAGGACGAGTGCGATCTGAGCGAGCGCATTGCCGAAGCGCTGCTCGTATCGGTGCGCGAGGCTGGCCGTGTTGCCATCGCACACCCCGACAACTACGAAGCGCGCGCAACGCTGATGTGGGCGTCCTCGCTGTCGCACAACGATCTGACCGGCTGCGGCAAGATTCGCAAATTCCCGGTACACAAGCTCGAGCATCCGGTCTCTGCGCTGCATGACTCGATCTCGCACGGCGCAGGTCTGTCCGTCCTCTTCCCTGCTTGGGCACAGTTTGTCATGAAGTATGACATCCCCAAGTTTGCCCAGCTGGCGAACCGTGTCTGGGACTGCCCGATGGACTTCGACCACCCTGAGCGCACCGCGCTGGCTGGCATTGAGGCCATGAAGCGTTACTTCACCGAGATCGGCATGCCCACCCACATGAGCGAACTCGGTCTGACTCCCGACGAGTACGATGCCATCATCGATCTGACCACCAAGGGCGGCACCCGTCCGATCAAGAGCTACATCGATCTCGGCCCCGACGAAATCCGCGCCATCTATGCGCTCGCGGAATAATCCAAAGAAAAGTGAGGCGTTTTTTATGAAGCGTTTATTTTCCCGTCTGTGCGGTATGGCACTCGCCGCCACGCTCCTGGTATCCGCACTCCCGGTATCCGGTGCTCGCGCCGCCGGTATTCAGGTCACCCTGAACGACCAGCCGGTCGCCTTCTCGGATGCCCAGCCCCTCATGCGCGACAACCGCACCTTTGTCCCCTTCCGTGCCATCTTTGAATCGATGGGTGCGACGGTCTCCTGGGACGATCCCTCGCGCACGGTAACCGCCAAGCGCGGTGACCGCACGGTCAAGCTGACCATCGGCCGCAAGGCATGCACGGTTGACCGCAACGGCTCCGACCGTTCGTTCTCCACCGATGCTGCACCCTTCATTGAAGGCGGTCGTACCTACGTCCCTGTTCGCTTTGCCGCGCAGGCGCTCGGCGCTGCGGTCGGCTGGGACAACAACACCCTGACCGTTCTGATCGTGGACACCGAAAAGATGATGCAGACCGAGTTCCCGAACCAGTTCCAAGCCATCACCGCCATGACCCAGTTCCAGAACAGTGTCGCACCCAAGACCGCCCGCTCGCTGTCCGGTGCCATCGGCGCGACCCTGACCTATCACACCGCAATGGGTGACATTCCGGTCGTCATCAACGGCACCATCACCGGTGCAGAGAGTCTGGACGCTGCGCAGTTTACCGCCAAGCTCCAGACCGACCGCTCGGCCATCGAGCAGGCCATCGCAGTCAACGAGGGCGCGAACGTGATCGATGAAAACGTCGACGCTCTGCTCAAAAAGCTGCAAAACCTGACCGTCGACGGCATTGTCAGCCGTGTCGACGGCAAGCTGTACCTCAAGTCCGATTTCCTGACCGAGGTCGGCATTGCACAGGGCAAGTGGGCCATGAAGCCGCTCGACAACACCGCCAGCCTGACCGCTGTCAAGAACGGTGATGCAATCGATTTTGTCTGCGCTGAGGCTCAGAAGCTCACCCTGACCCCAGGCAGCAGCACCGCGCAGGTGCGCGAGGTTGTACGCCGTCTGTCCGACCAGTCGGCCACCACACCGATCGACGGTTCGGGCAATTACAGCCTGCGCTTCACCGCCGACGCTTACACCTCGGTTGACATGAAGCTCATCCCCAACCAGTCGCTCACCATCATTCGCACGGCTTCTCCCTACGGTGCTGAGGCCGCGCCCATGACCACCCTGACCACCGTACAGACCAAGTCCGGTGCGTCCATCTCCTACGAACGCAATGCATCGGCCTACAATGCCGCTGTGCGCATCGACCTGACAAACGGTGCAGCCACCACCGCGCCCGCCGTTCGTCCGGTCAGCTGACCATCTGACCGTTTCCAAAGCCTCTGCCCTTCGGCAGGGGCTTTTTTATGTCCCTCTCTCCCTGTTTTAACGGAAAAAATTGCAAAATTGATTGCATTTCGGGCATAATCATAGTAAACTTATCTTTAGGGCTCTGTCTGTCCGACAGGCAAAGTTTCCCAATCGACCATTCGGCGCAAAAATACCGGTTTTTCCCGGTCCCAAATTGGTCAAATTCATGCTTGATAATGCATACTAGTTTGGTGTATATTAAGTGTAGAACACAGACTCCACAAGGAGGAGATCACCATATGAATCGTTTTGTCTACGCGGACAACGCGGCGACCACGCCCATGTCCGAATCTGTATTTGAGGCAATGAAGCCCTTTCTGACCGAGTTTTACGGCAACCCGTCCTCGCTCTACCGCATTGGCCGCGAGGCACGCCGTGCGGTCACCGAAGCGCGCATGAAGGTTGCGCGTGCACTGAACGCAAAGGACCCGTCCGAGATCATCTTCACCGGCGGCGGTTCGCAGGCCGATAACCTCGCCATCCGCGGCTATGTCAAGGGTCGCTCGGCGCGCGGCAAGAAGCACATCATCACTTCCAAGATCGAGCACCACGCAGTCCTCTACACCTGTGAGGCACTCGAGAAGGAAGGCTATCCGGTCACCTATCTGGACGTTGACGCACAGGGTCACGTCGATCTCGAGCAGCTCAAGTCGGTCATCACCGACCAGACCGCGCTCGTCACCATCATGGCGGCAAACAACGAGATCGGCACCATCCAGAACCTCAAGGCAATCTCTGAAATCGCACACGCACACGGTGCGGTCTTCCACACCGATGCGGTACAGGCTGTCGGCCACATGCCGCTCGACGTGCAGGAGATGGGCATTGACATGCTGTCCCTGTCCGCGCACAAGTTCCGCGGCCCCAAGGGCATCGGCGCGCTGTACGTCCGCAAGGGCATCGCACTCGAGCCGCTGGTTTACGGCGGCGGTCAGGAGCGCGGCCTTGCATCGGGTACCGAGAACGTAGCCGGTATGGTCGGTCTGGGACAGGCCATCGAGGACGCAACCGGTGAGCATCTGGCTGAGAAGATGGGCTACGTCAAGAAGCTGACCGACCGTCTGGTCCGCGGCATCATGGATGCCATCCCCTACACCCACTACACCGGTGACCCGGTCAACCGTCTGCCCGGCACGGCCTCCTTCGTCTTTGAGGCCATCGAGGGCGAGGGACTGATTCTGCGTCTGGATCTGGCCGGTATCTGCGGCTCGACCGGTTCGGCTTGCTCGACCGGCTCGCTCGATCCCTCGCACGTGCTCATGGCCATCGGCCTGCCCCACGAGATCGCACACGGTTCGCTGCGTCTGACTCTGGGTGAGCAGAATACCGAGGAGGACGTAGACTACCTGATCGAGAACGTCACCAAGGTCGTCGAGACGCTGCGCGCAATGAGCCCGGTTTGGGTGGACGGCAAGCCCGACCTGACCGCAGCATCCGATCTGCACGACGATCACCACCATCATCATTAAGCACATCCATTCATAAATTATAGAGACAAAGGAGCCTAACTCTTATGGAATACAGCGAGAAGGTATTCGACCATTTCACAAACCCGCGCAACGTCGGTGAGATCGCGGACGCAAGCGGTGTCGGCGAGGTCGGCAACGCAAAGTGCGGCGATATCATGAAGATCTACCTCAAGATCTCGGACGACGACATCATTGAGGACGTTAAGTTCAAGACCTTTGGCTGCGGCGCAGCCATCGCAACCTCGTCCATGGCTACCGAGATGGTCAAGGGCAAGAGTATCGAGGAGGCGCTCAAGCTGACCAACCAGGCGGTCGCAGAGGCGCTGGACGGTCTGCCCCCGGTCAAGATGCACTGTTCGGTGCTGGCCGAGGAGGCACTGCGCTCGGCAATCGCGGACTACTACCGCAAGCAGGGCAAAGATCCCGAGGCAATCATGGGCTGCTCGGGCGACTGCGCGGCTTGCCACAGCCACGAATAAAAAATAAGTCTAGGGGGATTCAATCCCCGGACACGAGTAAAAACTTGGATTTTAAAAACCCGGGGCTGCGCCTCGGGTTTTTCCCCCGCCCCCGCGCCGCAGTCCGGCGCGGATGATCCGGGGGGTATCAAAAAGGTTTCGAGCGCTCGCAGGAACCTTTTTGTATCTAGGGGGACTGGGTTCCCCTAGACCATTAGGGCAGGTTGCAAAATCTGCCCTTTTGCCGTCTGTCCGTTTGCTTCCATTTTTCGACAGGAGTCTGCTATGCAAAATATTACTTTAAGTATTACAGATTCAAAAGAATACAAAGAACTATTCCAAGCCATTCGGTCGTGTCAGACCCCGGCGCTCGCCGTCGGTCTGCCGCCTGCTGCCAAGGCACAGCTCGCCGCTGCGCTCCGCTTGGAGACCTCGCGCCCGGTCTGCATCCTGACCGACGAAGACAACGCTGCACTCCGTCTGGCTTCCGATCTGGAATCCTTCTCCGAGCTGCCCGTCCTGCACGTCCCTGCACGCGAGCTGACCATGGCAGGCATGGAAGGCATGTCCCGTCAGTACGAGCAGGCACGCATCGCGGCACTGGCGCAGCTGTCCGATGCACCGCTCGTCACCATATCGGCTGCCGCACTCGTGCAGAAGACCCTGCCGCCTGCGGTGCTGCATGACGCGTCGCTGACCATTCGAGTCGGTGACCTGACCCCGCTGGCCGATCTGACGGCAAAGCTGGTCACGGCAGGCTACCAGCGCTGCGCACAGGTCGAAGGCCCCGGTCAGTTCTCAGTGCGCGGCGGCATTCTGGACGTGTTCCCGCCCCGCGCTGATGCACCCGTGCGCATTGAGTTCTGGGGCGATGAGATCGACTCGATCTCTGCGTTCGATGTCGGTTCTCAGCGACGCGGTGCCAGCCTGAACGCACTCACCTGCCTGCCCTGCATGGAGACCCTGCCCGCCTGCGCACCCGGCGGCATTCGCGGTCTGTGCAAGGCGCTCGATCAGGCTACGCGCGCCAAGCGCAAGAAGCACCCCGATTTGGTGCGCAATCTGGAGCGCGACATTGAGCGACTGACTGAGACCCAGTCTCTGCCCGCGGCAGATAAGTATCTGCCCCTCATCTACCCCGAGGCCGCAACCCCGCTCGACTATCTGCCCGAGGACACCATCTTCCTCATCGACGACGCACCGCGCCTGCGTGAGGCGGTCGGCGGCTACATCCTGCGCCTTGCGGGTGACCTCGAAGCACTTGCCGAACGCGGCGAGCTGCCCCAGCAGCCCGAAGCCTTCGCACTCGACTTCGTCGCTTTGTGCCGCAGCCTGCTCGGCCGTCCGCTCGTCCGACTGGATACCTTCCTGTCGTCGGTGAACGAGCTGACCCCCAAGACGCTGGTCAGCTTCTCGGTCAACCAGATGAACGCCTTCGGCGGCTCGTTTGACATGGCGGCAGCCGATATCGCCGGATTTTTACAGCTCAAGCGCGCGGTCTGCGTGCTGTGTAGCTCGGATTTGCGCTGCAAGAACATGCGCGAAGCGCTCGAAGCCCACGGCATCGACGCGCCCATCTCAAACCGCCTGCCCGCTCCCGGTCGCGTGCACATCCTCGAGGGTACGCTGTCCGCCGGTCTGGAATATCCCGGTTTGGGTCTGACCATCCTGACCGAAGGCCACGCCCCGGCACGCAAGAAGGCCAGCCGTACCAAAAAATCCAACCGCGACCGCGTCAAGAGCTACACCGACCTGACCCCCGGCGACCTCGTGGTGCATGAGCATCACGGCATTGGCCGGTACATCGGTATGGAACGCATGGTGGTCGACGGCGCAGCGCGCGACTTCATCAAAATCGCCTTCGCGGGCACCGATTTCCTGTATGTTCCCGCCACCTCGCTCGACCTCATTTCCAAATACATCGGCGGCGGCGAACCGGAAAAAGTGCGGCTCAACAAGCTGGGCGGTGCGGACTGGCAGCGTGCTCGCTCGCGCGCCAAGGCAGCCGCCAAGGAACTGGCTGCCGGACTCATTCAGCTGTACGCTGAGCGTGCTCGCCTCAAGGGCTTCGCCTTCCCGCACGACGACATCTGGCAGCGCGAGTTCGAGCAGGCTTTCCCCTACGACGAGACCGACGATCAGCTGCGCTGCATCGAGGAAATCAAGCGCGATATGGAATCCTCGCGCCCCATGGATCGTCTGCTGTGCGGCGACGTTGGCTTCGGCAAAACCGAGGTTGCCCTGCGTGCGGTCATGAAATGCGTGCTTGCAGGCAAACAGGCCGCCATTCTGGTGCCCACCACCGTGCTCGCCCGCCAGCACTACCTGACCGCGGTACAGCGCTTCGCGGGCTATCCGGTCAAGATTGAGTTGATTTCCCGCTACAAGACCGCGTCCGAACAGAAAAAGATCTTCGATCAGCTGCAAAGCGGTATGATTGACCTGATTATCGGCACGCACAAGCTGTTTAATAAGAAAATCAAGTTCCACGACCTCGGCCTGCTCATCATCGACGAGGAACAGCGCTTCGGCGTCAGCCACAAGGAGACGCTCAAGGAGATGTCCAAGCAGGTCGACGTGCTCACCCTGTCGGCAACGCCCATTCCGCGTACCCTCAACATGGCACTGTCCGGCATCCGCGACATGTCGGCCATCGAGGAGCCGCCCCACGACCGCTGGCCGGTGCAGACCTACGTCATGGAGTACAACGACGCGATTGTAAACGATGCCATCCGGCGTGAGCTCGCGCGCGGTGGTCAGATCTATTATCTGCACAACTACGTCGAGTCCATCGAGCGCACCGCGCTGCGGCTGCAAAAGGACTTCCCCGACGCACGCATCGGCGTGGCACACGGCAAGATGCACATGCGTGAGCTTGCAAACGTCATGAACGAGATGAGCGACGGCGCACTGGACATTCTGGTGTGCACCACCATCATCGAGACCGGTATCGACATTCCCAACGCCAATACCCTCATCATCGAGGACGCCGACCACATGGGTCTTGCCCAGCTGCACCAGATTCGCGGTCGTGTCGGCCGTTCCAGCCGCCGCGCCTTCGCTTACCTCACCTTCCGACGCGGCAAGGTGCTGTCGGAAATTTCTCAAAAGCGTCTGTCCGCCATCCGCGAGTTTGCCGAGTTCGGCTCGGGCTTCAAAATCGCCATGCGTGACCTGGAAATCCGCGGCGCGGGCAACGTGCTCGGCCCGGAGCAGTCCGGTCACATGATGAGCGTCGGTTATGACCTTTACCTCAAACTGCTCGAAGAAGCTGTGCTCGAGGAAAAGGGCGAAACTCCGCCCCAGCGCGTCGAATGCGCCGCAGAACTCACCCTTTCGGCCAACCTGCCCGCCGATTATGTCCCCGACCCCGGCCAGCGCGTCGATCTGTATCGCCGTATCGCCCTCATTCGCTCGGACGAAGGTCGAAGCGACTTGCTGGATGAGCTCATCGACCGCTACGGCGAACCGCCGGCAGAAGCTGTCGCCCTACTGGATATCGCTCTGCTGCGTGCACAGGCTGGCGATCAGGGCGTAACCGAAATCAAACAGGACGCTGGCAGATTGTATATCACCTTCGCCCAGACCGACTTCCGCAGACTGTCCCAGCTGTGCGGTGACCCGGATTTCTCCGGCCGTCTGCTGCTCAATGCGGGCAGTCAGCCGTACTTGTCGCTCAGACTCAAACCCGGCGAGACGCCCATGCAAATGGCGCAGACTTTGGTGAAAAAATACGCGGAAACGAAATAACACCGCACCCCCTAATGAAGCTTTCGCTCAAGCCTTTCTCGAAAGGCTTGCGGGTTCTCAGGGCAGAGCCCTGAGCCGTGTCCCGCAGCCCGTAGGCCACTATCCTTATTCCCGCGCCGTGCGAGGATTAAAGGAGTGTGACACGGAATCCCCTCTTGATTCCCGGTGTCCGACCCGGGAATCACTTAAATAAACAAAAATCGCTCGCCGCAGCGAGCGAAATCCCCTGCGCGCTAAGCGCGTTCATAGAAACCAACCTGCCGGATTGGTTTCTTTCCCCTAAAATCAACAAAAAGGAGACCTTTCCCATGCTCTTCGTATGCTACCCCAAGTGCTCCACCTGCCAGAAGGCGAAAAAATGGCTGGACGCTCAGAACAAGGACGTAACCGTCCGCGATATCAAGCTGGAAAACCCCACCGAGGACGAGCTGCGCCTGTGGCACAGCAAAAGCGGTCTGCCGCTCAAGAAGTTCTTCAACACCAGCGGCAACCTGTACAAGGAACTGCACCTCAAAGACCGTTTGCCCGAGATGAGCGAGGACGAACAGTTTGCGCTGCTGGCAAGCGATGGTATGCTGGTCAAGCGTCCGATCGTTGTGGACGGTGACACCGTTCTGGTTGGCTTTAAGGAAGCTGACTGGACGGAGAAGCTGTAAGTACGTCATAAAAAAAGACCCGATCCAGCAGGTCGGGTCTTATGAGCGGCCTTTGGCCGCGGGGAAATTGCGCATCCTGCGGGATGCGCTTTTTTTGTTTGTTTTGGTTGAAACCCGGGTCTGACACCGGGTTTCAAAGGGGAATTTCGGACTCTGCGGAGTCCGACTCAGGGCTCTGCCCTGAGAACCCGCAGCCTTTCGAGAAAGGCTGGCGAAAGCTTCATTTCGCCTGCGGACGGGAAATAAATGCGGTGGTTATTGGCCGAAAAAAAGAGGCCTGCGTCTGCAAGCCTCTCTCTTATTTCCTTATTCCGTGGTGGTCTCAGTCGACTCAGTGGTCTCCTCGCCCAGCAGCTTCATGAGGTTATCATACGTTGCCTCACCGTAATCCTCGGTGTACTCAACATCTGCTGCGTCCATCAGCTCGGTGATCTCATCCATGAAGGTCTTACCGGTGATCTGCTGAATCAGGACTTCCTTGATGTCATCGGTCAGCTGATCCTCGGTCAGCGGCTCACGCTGGATGATATGCCAGCCGTAGCTGCTCTCAACCAGAGAAGTCGAGGTCTGGCCGGGTTCCAGTGCCTTTGCGCCCTGATAGAACTCATCAACCATGTCGCCCTCGGTAAATACGTAGCCCTCGGGGTACATCTCCATACCCGGGTCTTCGTTATACTGTGCGATCAGCGTATCAAAATCTTCGCCGGCGTTCGCCTTCTCCAGTGCCTCATTCGCCTTGTTCTGCGCTGCGGTCAGGGTATCACCGGTCAGCGGACTGTACGAATCGTCAATGGACTTGACCAGAATGTGCTTTGCGCACAGATAAGTCTCATTGAACTTATCCATGATGGCCTGGGTATTGGTCTTGGTGCCGTTATCGCCGTAGTATGCGTCCTGAATTGCGCTCGCATACGCCGAAATTGCAATGGTGTTGTTATAAATGTCCTTGGTATAGCCGATGCTGTCCAGCCAAGACTGGAACGCTTCCTGGTCGCCAAGCAGTGCAACATCGTCTTCCTTGCGCTGCTCTGCTGCCTCGCTCTCAGCACGGGTCAGCTTGAGGCCCAGGTTCTTAAACTCCTGGTCTACCACGCGCACCTCGATTGCCTGCTGGCTGGCTGCCTGAAACAGCTGCTGAACCATCATCGAGCCCATGGACGGGTCCGACCAGATGGAATCGTCCATGCCGTAATAGCTGAGCATGTTTTCCATCGACATCTTATTATACTTGAGGTATGCACGCAGCTCGTCTGCGTGTACCGGATCGCCGTTGACCGTCATAACGACCGGCTCGGACGACTTGATCTCTTTGTACTTGATGTTCGGAATTCCGTAAGTCATGGTAACGCCTGCAACGACTGCCGAGGCTACGACCATGGCCAGAATTCGTTTGCCAAATGTCTTGATCATTCCTTGTAAACTCCCTTGTACTGCCGGTTTGTACCAGACGCAGACCGGCCTGTTTTTGATCGCCGTGCGGAATCTTCCCGCCGCGGTCGGCTGTTTTTTATTATACCATTTCTAACCGTAAAAAACAACGGCGTACACAAAATCGTCACAAAACGCTACGAATCCAGGCGATCGAGAAAGCTATGCGCACCGTCCGCGTCCCGCCAGCCCAGCACCTTGGCTGTGTTGACGTTCTTGACCGCGTTTAAGATATTGGCCTCAATCTGCGGATTGTCGGCTGCCAGCGACGCGATGAGCTTTTTGATCTCGCCCCGCTTGGTGTCGCCCTCCTTGACGTGCGCCGGGCAGGCACAGGGCAAAAAGGTAAGTCCTGCGGCCTCCACCCATGCGCTCACGTCGCGCTCACGCAAGCGATACAGCGGGCGGATGAGCTCCATGCCCTCGTAATTGGCACTCTTTAGCCGCGGCAGCATCGCCTGCACCTGTCCGCCGTAAATCAAGCCCATCAGTACGGTCTCAATCGCGTCGTCGTAGTGATGTCCCAGCGCAATCTTATTGCATCCGCGTGCCTTGGCCTCGGTATACAGGTGCCCGCGCCGCATCTTGGCACACAGAAAACAGGGATTTTCCGCCGCGTGATTGCCTGCCACACGCAGGACGTTGGTCTCAAACACCTCGAGCGGCAGTCCCAGCCGGTCCATATTCTCTTCGATCTGCCGTCTATTCTCAGGTTCATACCCCGGGTCCATCGCAAGGCAAATGAGCTCAAACGGTACATTCCCGTACTTCTGATAATCCCGCAGCAAAACCGCCAATAATGCAGAATCCTTGCCGCCCGAAATGCAAACCGCAATGCGGTCGCCCGGTGCAATCATGCGGTACTCTTCCACCGCTTTGCGGAATGGATTTCGTATTTTCTTGGCAAACTGCGTGTGCAGCAGCGTCTCAATCTGCTCTCGTTCCATCTTCGCCTTCCTCCTTTTCTCTCCTATCATGCACGATTGCAAAGAGTTTGTCAAAACTTTTTTCTCTCTTTTGCCGTCTTTTTGCGTAAATCAAGACTTTGTAAAATGTGCATAAAATTTTTCTATTGTTTTTATGTATTTGGTACAAGTCACTCGTTGCATTTTTTCGACATTGGGTGTATCATATTGGACAGTAAGAAAACCAATTGAAAGGATGCGTAAATCATGAAATTTGCAAGATTTTTGAACAGCCTTGCACAAGCTCAGCTGACTTGCTACGCACCTGGCGTGTCGATCTACGACCGTTATCGTCCGCGTACCAAGTAATTTTTCCCCGGCCTCATGGGCCGTTTTCCTACCGCCCGCGCGGCGGACGATGCTTCCCTCAGGGAAGCATCCTAAAATAGCTATTATCCCTTTTCTCTACCTTCTCTTTCTCTTTTTCAAAGAAAAGCACACCTTCGGGTGTGTTTTTCTTATGTCCAAAAAAATATACCACAATATAAAAGAGGGCTGTTCGCCCTCTTTTTCTTATCGATGATTTGCCTTTTCATCCTCCACAAACCACTCTGCCGCAACCTCGTCCGGCATCGGCTCTCCACGCAGAAAACGCAGGCAGTTGAGGCTGAATCGTGCAGGCGACTCGGCTGCAATGAAGTGACTGCCCTGCAAGACTGCCATCTGCACGCGCGGCAGCTGGCGTACCATCGCGCGCGTGTGCGACTCCAAAATCATGTCGTGATCGCCTACGATCACCAGTGTCTGCTGGTCGATCAGCTGCAAATCACGCAGACGGACACCGTATCCATGCGCCATCAGCGCCAACACATCGCGCTTGTTCTTCCATTCCTGACCGAGCGGCGATAATGCCGTCAGCAGTCCGACCGCCGGATACACCGGCAGCTGCACCCACGGTACCACGCCGCGCAGCATGGATACATTCGCACCATTCAGAATCAACTTATCCACACGCTGTGGATAAAGCAGCGTGAACTTAATCGCCAGATTTCCGCCATCACTAAAGCCCAGCATATGCGCCTTTTCCAGCCCCAGACCGTCAAATACCATGCGCAAGTCTTCCGCCATGCGGTCAAAGTTTAATTTGCCTTCGCCGCGCTCGGATTTACCGTGTCCGCGGCTGTCTACCGCGATCACACGATAAAAGCGGGACAGGTAGGGAATGCACTTCGCGAAATATTCACTGCCCTCACCATTGCCATGCAGCAAAACAAGCGGCTCGCCTTGACCAAAAGTGTAATACGCGATGCATGCGTCACCGCAATCTATGTAATGTGCGTCGAATTGGATCGAATTCTGCATTTTTAAATCTCCTCACCGTAAAAACAGAACCATTTAGGTTCTATTGTACACCGTTTCGCAGAAAATAGCAAATAGGTTTTCAGCCCGCCCGAAGGCGAACTGAAGCTTTCGCCAGCCTTTCTCGAAAGGCTGCGGGTTCTTAGGGCAGAGCCCTG